>Ga0181612_113168_pt1 | contig 34809 bp, 27 predicted proteins | sample HoacroProtozoa21_FD_119630 | JGI IMG/M metagenome (GOLD analysis project Ga0181612, IMG submission 119630) | Hoatzin crop microbial communities from Cojedes, Venezuel. Combined Assembly of Gp0051906, Gp0051904, Gp0051908 | reverse complement strand
CTTCCGTAAGGGGCGCATGTCAACCGTCCCACGATGTAACGTCAGCGGACTCCGGTCCGTAAAAAAGGTAGGAGACCTTCGGTCGTTTTGACTACTGGACAGTTACAAGCCCACACCCTTTAGGGAGTGGGTAGTTGACTACTTGTGCTAAATAAATGAACAGTATCGTACCACACAAATTTCAGAAAATTAACGCAAAGGACAAAATGTTTTCCGTCTCATTCCATGCGGGCTCATTTTTCTCTCGCTGGGGCGGCGCCTCCGCTGAGGAAGCGGCGCCATCCTTCCAATCTGTCCGGAATCCTTCCGGATGGTCGCAATTTCTGACCGATAGGTGTCATATGGACTCATTTTAGGTCATATATGGCATCATTTCTTGCCTAAAAGTCGTTTATTTGCATATCAAATCCATCCATCATGCTTGAACAGATCTTCTCATCTGCAGATTCCGTAAAGACAATAAAGGAAGGCTTCGAGGTGTGCAGGATTCCTCCATCTCCCTTTTCTTCCGGAGTATCCTCTTCACACCCGGTGAAGACCGCCTTCTACATGCTGGTTTTCTGCGAAAGGGGCACCCTGAGGGTGAAGGCGGACCTTGTGGAGCATACCCTATCTCGAAGCGACGTCCTGTTCATGCTTCCTGGCACCATGATAGAGGAAGTCTCACGGGGATCAGGCACGAGGTTCTTCTGCGTTGCATATTCCGCCGAGATGAGAAGGAAGTACTTCAACTCCACATCCCCTGAGATCCGCCTCATTGTGGGAAGGATACCCAATGTCTACCACCAGGCGATGGACGAGGATGAGTTCGCCGCCAACTGGTCGCTTTTCGATGCGCTCACCTCGGCATGGGACACCCTGAAGGACAATGTCCGCGACCTCTACTTTTCGGGAATAGTCGTTTCGTGGACTTCGCTTGTGGCTTCCTGGCTGCAGAAGCACCTCATAATGGAAGGGGATGTGAAGAGCCGGGACAGGGAAGTGTACCTCCAGTTCCTTTCCGACATCCAGAAGCACTGCCCGCAGCAGAAGGAGGTCGCCTTCTATGCAAAGGAAGCCTGCCTGTCAACCAAGTACTTCTCCAAGAGAATCTTCCACATAAGCGGAAAGCATCCTTCCGAGATAATCCGCGACCAGGTCATCCTTACAGCTAAGAGGCTTTTGACATCCTCGGAAACCACCATACAGCAGGTCAGCGAGATGCTCAATTTCCCCAATCCGTCATTTTTCAGCAGATACTTCAAGGCGGCGACGGGAATGACTCCGTTTGCATACAAGAGGGGGCGCAGCTCTTCCAGATAGCGGCAATGCCATACTATAAGCAAAAGGGGCGGCCTATCTGACCGTCCCTTCCGTTATTATGCCGTGTATCCTGAAGATTACTTTTTCACCTTGAAGATCTCGAAGGTCTGTGCGGGGATCTCCTTCTCAACTACGTTCCCGGACACCTGCGTGGTACCGTACGTGGGAACGACCTTGCTGGGTTCCTCGAGGGTGTTGTCGGCATCGGGGTCGGGGGAGGAGTAGCTTACGCTCTGCCCTCCGGCGTGCTGCCCCCGAAGGCCCTTGAACGTGATCCTCACCTTCTGAGGATTGGATGATGTGTTCACGACCTTCACTATGTACTCTGACGTGGCGGCGTCCCACACTGCGGAGGCGAAGAGACCATCCTGGCCTTCCTGCCCCGCAACGGGCTTCCCGCCCATTGTGAGGGGAACGACGTTCGTGCCCTTGTTCGTGGAGTAGAGCATCTGCACGTACCACGAGCAGCTCCTGACGCTTTCGAGGTTGTCGAACCATATGAGGTCGGGCCTCCACTGCCATCCCTTCACGTGTGCGAAGAGGGGCGCGTAGGTCGCCATGTGGACTACGTCCGCGTTCCTCTCCAGGCCCGTCATGAAGGCGGCCTCAAGGAGCGAAGCCTCGAAATGGTTCCACTTCTTTTTCTTGGTGTGGCATGCGTACTCTCCGGCGAACACCTTGGGGCCCTTGCGGTCATACTTGTCGTAGCGCAGTCCCTGCGAGAGGAACCATGCGTTGGGACGGTAGAAGTGCTCGTCGACGAGGTCCACGCCCAGCTTCTTCATTTCCGGCCAGAGGTAGTCGAACTGCTCGCCCTCGGAGTCGGGGCCGGACGTCCCCACTATCCTTATGTCGGGATAGGCCTTGCGTATGGCATCCACGAACGGTTTCAGATGCTCCGGGTACTCCTGCCCCCACTGCTCGTTCCCTACGCCGAGGAGCTTGAGTCCGAAGGGCGCCTCGTGGCCCATCTTCGCCCTGAGGGAACCCCACTTGGTGGACTTGTCGCCGTTCGCGAACTCGATGAGGTCGAGGGCGTCCTGGATGTACGGTCCGAGCTCCGCTACGGGGACGTGCGCGTCTGCGCTATGGTTCTGGAACTGGCAGGCAAGGCCGCAGCTAACTACCGGAAGCGGCTCGCATCCAAGGTCCTCGCACAGGAGGAAGAACTCGTAGAACCCCAGCCCGTAGCTCTGGAAGTAGTCGGGGAAGAATCGGTGGCCGAAGGTGTAGTGCCACCTGTTCTCGTTTATGGGCCTGTTCTCCACGGCGCCTACCGTGTTCTTCCAGTTATAGCGGGTGGCGAGGTCGGTCCCCTCGACGATGCATCCTCCGGGGAAGCGGAACACTCCGGGGTGTATGTCGACGAGCGCCTGCACGAGGTCCTTTCTAAGGCCTCCCTTGCGTCCCTTCCAGGTGTCCTGGGGGAAGAGGGATATGTGTTCGAGGTCGACGTCTTCCTTGCCCGCGAGGACTACCCTCAGGTGTGCGTCCTGCATGGTGACATTCGACTTGAGGGTGGTCTCGTACTTCCTCCACTCGGAAGAGGTTATCTCGATCTCGGATGATGCGATCTGCTGCCTCTCTCCCATTGTGTCGTCGTCCACGAGCTCGACCCTTATCTTTCCGCCTTCACCCCTCGCCCATACGGAGAATTCGTAGGTGGCGCCTTCCCTAAGGCCCATCCCGAAGAACCCCTCGTTCTCCAATCCTGTGAACTTGTCGGAGTGGCCGCTGTAGGAGAGGCGCACGTAGTGGGGGTTGCGTTCGAAGGGGCCGTCGTCTAGCACCTTCACCTTTCCGAAAGCGGTCCATCCGGTCAGGGCGTAGGGGAACTCGAAGGAGCGGTTCTTCACCATCTCCGCGTAGAGCCCTCCGTCGGCCGCGTAGTTGATGTCCTCGAAGAAGAGGCCGTACATGGTCTTCTGTATGGGGGCGCCCACCTTGCCGGTGGCGACCTCCATTTCATGGGTCTGTCCCATGGCGAAAGGAGCCAGCAGGACGGACAGAAGAACGGCTAAAAGTGTTTTTCTCATTGGCTTTTCAATTATTTGGTTTATAGATATATGCGTATGTGCTGTTGCTTTTAATTTGCTTGTTCGAGAATGGGGGAGGAAGGTCTTTCCAGGTCCACCACGGGCCAGCCTTCGGCGTCCCATTCCATTTTCCGGGCCACAATCCTTGCGGTCCCGTCCTCCCTCTGGTAGCCGTGGCAGAGGAAGAAGTCGACTCCGTCGTAGCGGTACACGGAGCAGTGGCCGGCTGCGTTGTACTCGCTGCTTTTGGATACCACGGGAGTTCCACCGCCGTAGAGCATGTCGCGTCCGTCCCTGTCCATGAAGGGCCCTTCAATATTCTTCGACCTTCCGACAGATACGGAGTATGTGCTCCTGTCTCCCTTGCAGCAGTAGTCCCATGATACGAAAAGGTACCAGTATCCGTCGTGATGGAAGAGAAACGGGGCCTCGATGGCGTTCTCGCCGGGTTCCGCACTGATTTCAATCTTGCGGGGAAGTCTGCGTGCAATGGTCCTTGGCCTTCCCTTGAGAGTCCTGAGGTCCCTTGAGAGCCTTGCCATCTGCACTCCGTCCCAGAACGAGCCCCATACCATGTAGGCCCTGCCGCGGCTGTCGACGGCGACCGCAGGGTCGATCGCGTTCCAGTTCTCCCTCAGGGGAACGGAGCGGGTGACCATCCCCTCGTCCTTCCACTGCTCTTGCGATGCAGGGTCCAGCGTGGAGCGCGAGGCGTGCCCGATAAGCGAGAGGTTCCTTGCAAAGTGTGAGCAGCTGTAGAAAAGGTGCCACCTTCCCCTGTAGTATATGATGTCGGGAGCCCAGGTGTGGTTGTTGAACCTGGGAAGGTAGTCCCACACCCATGACGGGGCCTTGAAGAATGGCGGCTCCTGGGGGGAGTAGGTTACAAAGTCCTTTGTGGACATTGCGGTTATCCCGGTCCCATATATATAATATGTGTCGCCCTCCTTTGCCATCACGGGGTCGTGCACCCAGGGGTTCACCCTGTCAAATGGCAACCTGTCGGGAGCCTGGGCCATTGTCTGCGTGCAGAGTGGTAGCAGGACTGCCGCCATGGCAAGGCATAGGATGGGGGAGCGTCTCATTTTTTCTATTCTGGCGGTTGGAAGCTTATGGTGCCTGTGGTCTTTGCATGGGGCGGAAGCATGCAAAAGACGCATCCATCCCGAAGTTCCTTTCAAAGTTCCGCAATTTATTCCTTCTTTGCAAATCCGCTTGTCTTTAAAGAACCCGAAATGACCGGAAAATCGCACGAAAATCAAATTTGTATGAATACTTTATAATCTGAAAATCAACGATTTGTAATTTTTAAGTGTAAATTTTACAATTATTTTTTGGAAAAACGTTTTATAATACATACATTTGCAGTGAACCTAGACCACCTAAGTTAGAGACACAACACTAAAACATTAATTGCAGGCTACGAAAACTTCACCAGACTACGATTGTTTGCAGCGTTTTCTTTGCTCCTTGGAAAAGCGGATTTCTGCGTACCTGGATGAAAGGGAGTAAGGCTCCTTTTTCATCCGGCCTTGATATGCGTACCTGATATGCTTTTATGGTGCGGCTTGCGCAAGTACAATTGCATTATTAAAACACCAAATTTTTATAAACCAAACATTATCAACGCAAAATGAAAAGCTCAGTATTTTCAAAGGTGAGTGCCGGACTGCTCCTCGCATCCGGATTCATTGCGTGGGTGTCCACCGGTTGCTCGGAGGTCGAGACGTTCTCTGTCAACGCCCCTGACGGAATCGGTGAGAAGATCGATTCGATTGCGGCGGCCAATGCGTCGAAGCAGTCGAGCGGTGACACCACGTTCCTCACTGTCGCCACCTCGATAGTCGGGGCGGAAGACTGCTCATCCGGATGGTGGACCGTATGGTCTGACGACTTTGCCGTCCCTGCCGGAAAGACCCTCCACCTGGAGTTCATCAACCACACTTCGGGTGCAAACAACTGGAACAACTGGAATGTCTGCGTAGCCAACATGGCGGGAGCGAAGTCCACCAGCGACAATTCCGCCTACGGCGAGCATTTCGCCCTGCGCTCCGACATCTACGGTTGGGGAGGATCCCTCTCCACCTATGACGCGGGCCTTCTGAAGAGCAACTACCTCGACACTGACGATAGCGGCGCCTACCTCGACGACTTTGACGGCGACGGCGACATCTGGGGTGATTTCCGCTCCCAGATGGAAGGAGCCGAGTGCCACCTCGAGTTCGACCATGCCACGACCGGCATGCTGTACTTCACCGGCACGAGCGCATGCGACAAGTATACATACGTTGAGACCTACGAGCAGGACCTCGGAACCGTGGATGACGTCTATGCGTTCCTGATCTGCGACGGAAGCTACTTCGAGATGAAGAGGGCCTACCTCACATCCTCGACCCACCTTTCGGTGGACGACCAGGTTGCGACATCAATCGTGGCTTCCGACTACCCCACCAGTATCGAGGTCGGCGACTCCAACTATGTCGGAAACGCCAAGTTCACCGTTACTTACGCTGACGGTTCTTCGGCACAGGTCGACACCTCCGATGTGACATTCTCCATCGACGAGGCCTACCTCACGACTCCCGGCACCTATACTGTCGTATATTCCTACAGCGGAACCAAGCTCGGTAACAACTCCACATCCGTCAACGGCTACTACAACATAGAGGTAACCAACCGCATAGTCGAGATAAAGGCTTCCTATACTGCATATGTGATTGGCGGAGCCAAGTATGTCACCCTGTCACCTGCAGCCGTAAACGTTACAGCAGTATACGCCAACGGCAGCGAGGCTTCCCTCTCCAGCGACCTGTACTCCGTCGAGTTCACCGGCGGCAAGGTGGTATATCCCGGAACCATCGGAACGACTTCCGGCATAGCTACCGTGACATATTCAACCGCATCCGGTGAGAGCCTTACTGCCACATGCGACCTTGAAATCAAAGCCAGCTCACTTCCCGCACAGACCGATCCTGTCGGTGCAGAGGACTTCTCCAACGGCTGGTGGTCAACCTTCACACAGGACTGGGCAGTAGCTTCCGGCGAGAATCAGACCGTAAGCATGACGCTTTCCTCGCTCCAGGGAGGCAACTGGCAGAGCCCTTGCACCATCCTACGCAAAGCCGACTTCACCGAGTATGCCGTAGTCCGCATGGACAATTACGGATGGGGAGAACTAGGATACGGTACGGCTAAGCTGGAAAGCAACTGGAATTGGGACACATTCCGCACCAGCCTTACAGGTTCTACTGTCTGCATAACCGTTGCCAACAACGGTGACGGTACCGCATCGGTACGTTACTATGTCGTTTACGCAAACGGTGAGGAGCACTACCAGTATTATGACAACATCAGTGTTGATGCTGATGACTTGCAATTCGCCCTTGTAACAGAGGAATCTTACCTTGTATTCGACTAACCAGGCAAACCTTATCTTATGAAACGATCACTTATCACAATAATGATGCTCTGCGGCCTTATGGCTGCAGCCCCGGCCTCGAAGGCCGTATCTGAAGGCGCTCCTGTTGGCAGCGAGCAGACAGACAGGATAAATGTCAAGGGAAAGGTAGTCGACGAGAACGGAGAGCCGATGATCGGAGCCGGCGTAATAGTGGCCGGAACCACGACCGGTACCATGACCGACATGGACGGCAACTTCACGCTCTCGGTCCCCGCTGACGCAACCCTCCAGATATCATCCGTAGGATTCAAGGACGTTACGGTAGCCGTAGGCGGCCGCACGGACCTCGGAACCATATCGATCCATACCGACAACGAGCTTCTCGACCAGGTCGTAGTAATCGGTTACGGTACCCAGAAAAAGGCCGACCTGACCGGTTCGGTCGCAGTAGTGGACGCCGAGCAGATGAAGAAGGTTTCGCACAGCAACATTTCCACGATGCTCGAGGGAAAGGTCGCCGGTGTGCAGATTACATCTGACGGACAGCCTGGCGCCGACCCTTCGGTCCGCATCCGCGGTATCGGCTCCTTCGGAAGCACGGCCCCTCTGTATGTAATAGACGGCGTCCCCATGGGAACATCTATCAGGGACTTCTCCCCAAATGACATCGAGACCATCCAGGTCCTCAAGGATGCAGCCGCGGCCGCCATCTACGGTTCGCGTGCGGCTAACGGAGTGGTCATCATCACCACCAAGGGAGGAAAGAAGAACGAAAAGATGAGGGTTGACTACTCCGGCTACATGGGTGTCGACCACATCAAGAAGAACGTCTACAAGGTGATGAACTCCGAGCAGTACGGCGAGTTCGTCCGCATGGCATTCGACAACAACGGCATGACCGCTCCCGGGGGATATATCATAGGTGGTGAGAATTATGTCGACCCTTCGGAAGTCGATACCGACTGGTTCAAGGAGATGTTCAAGACGGGCATACGCCAGAACCACAACATCAACCTTTCAGGAGGCGGCCAGAGCAACACCTACAACGTCGCCCTCGACTACTTCGACCAGAAAGGTACGATGGTCGGCGCGGGCCCCAACTACAAGAGGTTCACGGCTCGTGTGAACAACACGATGGACGTGAAGTTTATAAAGATAAGGACCGGCATCGTATACTCCCACTCCGACCAGGACAGCATGTCGCTGAGCAACGCCAGCGAGTATGTCCAGGGCCTTTACGGAACGCAGTATCCGGTCATGGCTTCGGCCCTTCTGATGCCCCCTACCATCAAGGCGTACGACGAGAGCACATGGGTGCTTGACGACAAGCTTTCCGCTGCCTCCACGTATTCGTATGATTCATGGGGATTCGGAACGTACTACGACGCCGTCCACGGAGACATCCGTATGACCAACCCCCTGCTTACCAACAGCACCCTCGAGAGGAACTCCAAGGTCGACAGGGTGGTTGCTACCGGAAGCGCGACCGTGGACCTTCTCGACATGATAGGAAGGAAGAATGACAACCATTCCCTCACCTATACCCTCAACCTCTCGTACTCGAGGACCATCTGCAAGGACTTCTCGTTCGTCCCGGCATTCATCCAGAGCACTACCAACTATCTCGCCAAGAGCAACGAGAAGCTCAATGAAGGCTACCGCACATACAAGGACGGCCTTATCGAGAACTACCTCACCTACGACGGGCATTTCGGGCTCCACCACCTGAACGTGGTACTCGGACAGACTTTCGAGAACGAGTACTACCACACCCTCACCGGGACAGGTACCAACATGCCCGAGCCCTACTACCTCCAGGTTGGAAACGCGACTTCCCGCGACGCCTCCTCATACGAGAGCGAGCACGTGCTTGCCTCCTACATCGGCCGTATCAACTACGACTACGATGGCAGGTACCTTCTCCAGGCCACTGTCCGCCGCGACGGATCCTCGCGCCTTTCATCCGACCATCGCTGGGACTGGTTCCCTTCGGTATCCGCAGGATGGAGGATTGACAAGGAGCCCTTCTTCACAGTGGACAAGACCAAGATCAACCTCCTGAAGCTCCGTCTGAGCTACGGTATGCTAGGTAACGAGAACATCGGTGAGTACCAGTACATGGACACCATGGCCCGCGGGAACTACACCTACAACTTCGGTGGAGCCAAGGTTACCGGATCTTCGATATCCAACTACGTGAACACGGCTATCCACTGGGAGAAGAAGAAGACGTTCGACGCCGGTCTCGACCTGGGACTGCTCAACAACAAGCTCGAGGTCAACATCGACTACTACAACGCCCTCTCCGAGGACCTTCTCTACTCCGTTGCCGTTCCCGCCGAGGCTGGTGCGACCAACGAGAGCGTCACCATGAACGCCGCCTCCATGCGCAACACCGGTCTTGAGATGGCTGCTTCCTACCACAACTATGAGCACGAGCTCAAGTACGAGGTATCCGGAAACATCACCTTCCCCAAGAACAAGGTGCTCTCGCTGGGCGTAGGCCAGGACGGCCGCACCGACGGCTACTGCCGCACCGAGGTAGGCAGGGAAGTGGGCCAGTTCTACGGCTACGTATATGAAGGCATATTCCAGAGCCAGGACGAGATCGACTACCGTGTCAACAGTCTGGGAAACTACGTTGTCCAGTCCGGCGCGAAGGTGGGTGATGTCGCATACGCCGACGTCAACAACGACGGCCAGATAACCGATGCCGACCAGACCTTCATCGGAAGCGGAATGCCCAAGGTTAACTTCGGCCTGAGCGTGCGTCTCGAGTACAAGGGGTTCGACCTTTCGGTATCCACTTTCGGAGCCGCAAAGTTCTGCGTCCTCGACTTTGTCGACATGGCTCTCCGTTCATCCTACGGAATTACCAACAAGAGCGTGGACCTTCTGGGCGCCAGCACCTCGTACAATCCCAACACGTCTGTTCCCGCAGTATACTACAAGTCTGAGGGAAGCATAACCAACGACATGTTCAGCGCCCGCTACCTCCAGAACGGAACGTACTGGAAGATTGCGAACGTAGAGCTTGGATACAACTTCAACGACAAGCTGTTCCGCGGCCTGCTGAGCGGCGTCCGCGTATACGTGTCCGGCCAGAACATCGCTACCCTGAGCAAGTATCGTGGCTACAACATCGACTTCGCCGGCGGAACCTTCACCCCTGGCTACAACTACTGTTCATTCCCTACTCCGGTTAGCTGGATGTTCGGTGTCAAACTGTCATTCTAAACGCCTGGACTGAATTATTAAAATGAGCAAAATGAAAAAGATAAGCATATTGATGGCTTCGGCTGCCTTCCTCTGCGGAATGGCTTCATGCAACAAGCAGCTTGACGTTGTCAACCCCAACAACCAGACTACCTACGACTTCGGCTATACGGAGTCGGACCTCCAGGAGGCGGTAATCGCCTGCTACAACAGGATCCGTCTCGAGGGGACGTTCGCCCGTGTGGGCTACACGATGGACGCATGCCGCGGAGACGAGGTGTGGAACTCCTCCCAGCAGTGGTACCTCCCTTACGACAACCTCAATGTCACCAGCACCGACGAGATCGGCAACCAGTGGATATGGAGGGACTGCTACCATGTGGTGAACAGGTGCAATCTTGTGCTCAACCGCGTTGAGCAGGCGTCCCTTTCCACCGATACCTACAACGAGATAAAGGGACAGGCCCTCTTCCTAAGGGCCCTTGCATACTACACTGTCGTGACATACCAGCAGACCGTGCCCCTTTTCACGGACTACAGCCAGTATTCCGACCTGTCTTCGATGTACGCCGAGAGCGCGACCCAGGACGAGGTGTTCGACCAGATCGAAGCTGACCTGCTCGAGGCCGTGAAGCTCCTTCCTTCCAAGGAAAAGGGTGGCGAGTGGGCCAAGGGAAGGGCGACCAGCGGCGCAGCCGCGGGCTACCTTGCAAGGGCATACATGTTCCGTCACAAGTTCTCCGACGCCCTTGTGTACCTCAGGAACATCATGAGCGGCACCTACGGAACCTACGCCCTTACGGCCGACTACGGCGCCAACTTCAGGGAAGGCAGCGACGAGTACAACTCCGAGAGCCTCTTCGAGGTGGGATTCATGGACTACGGGACAGGCGGTGACGATGAGGAGTGGACCCCGGTGAACATCTCATCCAACGCCACCCAGGGACATGCCGTGGAGAGCAACTATGCATCCCAGGAGCTCGGAAGCTGGGGAGACCTCGCGGTATCGCCATGGCTTTACAACCTCTTCAAGGCGGAGAAGTGCGAGGACGGGACGCTCGATCCCCGTCTGTACTGGACTGTCGCATCCTATGAGAAGGAGTACGACGCCTACACCAACGGCTCCAACTCGGCATACGCCTCGAACGACCCCCGTGCCAATGTCATGTACATGAAGACAGTGGACCACACGCCTCTTTCCAACACGACACAGGGAGGGATCCCTATCGCCAAGTTCACCAACTGCCGCAACAATCTCTACGAGACCATCACGACAGGTCTCCATTGCGGAGTCAACCTTCGCCTGATGCGCTACAGCGACGTCCTCCTGAGGGCTGCCGAGTGCATCAACGAAATCGACGGCCCAACCGCCGAGGCGATAGGATTCATAAACCAGGTGCGCAACCGCGCCGGCCTTGCATCCCTTTCTGCGGGCGACTTCTCTTCTGCGAACGAGCTCTTCGAGTGGATTGCCAACGTCGAGCGTCCGAAGGAGTTCGGCTGTGAGAACGGCCGCGGAATCGACCTCATCAGGTGGGGCTTCTTCTACTCATCGGACCGTCTGGCGCAGATAACCCTGCACAGTGGCTTCATGAGGGACGGAACCGCCAACACCACCTATTATGACGACGTATCAAAGTTCGATGACGCATCCTACAAGTACTACTCCGCCGGACACGAGTACTTCCCCATAGCGCAGGGAACCCTCAACGACAACCCCAACCTCTCGGGTAACTCCGCCAACAACAACATCGACAACTCCACCGAGTTCAGAAGCCGCTACGGAAGCCCCCGTCCTGTTACGAAGCTGTCGCTAAAGGGATATCTCTACTAGGATAGGAAATGCTTAAAACACTGTTATGAATATGAAAAACGGAAAAATACTTTTGATGGCTTCACTGGCCGGTCTGCTGGGCCTGGGCTTCCAGAGCTGCGAGGACCCCGCACAGCCGACGGGAATAACCATAGACAAGTCCGGGAAGGTCACTGAAGGCATTCCCGACTATGCAGATGACTACTCTTCCATCGCCGGGTGGGATTACCACATGCAGTGGAACCTTGCCAACGTGCACGACCCTTCGATCGCATACTACGACGGTGCCTACTACATGTTCAACACCGATGCATCCTACGGAAACGAGCACCTCAAGGCCACGACAGGAAAGCACTTCCCGGGAAAGAAGAGCACAGACCTCGTGAACTGGACATACGTGCCCGGCCCCATGAACGAGGCTCCCGCATGGGTGGCCGACTCGCTCAATTCCATAAGGGGCAGGATGGGACTATCCGCCATAGACGCCTCTTCCATCGAATATGGATACTGGGCTCCCGTGGTTAGGAACGTTACCGTCGACGGAGTGACCAAGCTCAGGATGTACTACTGCATCGTCATCAACAACCTCATAAAGACCGGCGGAACCTCTTTTGACGGCAGCTGGGGCGAGAGGGCTTTCATCGGAATGTGCGAGAGCACCGACCCGGCAAACGGCGTATGGGAGGACAAAGGATACGTGGTATGCTCCTCATCCGACAAGGGAAGGGACGGCTGGGCCCGCTCTAGCGAGAGCAACTGGGACGCCTACTTCTACTACAACGCCATCGACCCTACCTATATCGTGGACGGCAGCAAGCACTACCTCATCTACGGTTCATGGCACAGCGGATTCGCGCTTCTGGAGCTGGATCCTTCGACAGGTAAGCCCGTCAACAACCTGGGCGACCCTTGGGCCGACAGCGTCGACGACCTTGTTTCGCGCTATGGGACGAGGGTAGGAACCCGTACGGCATCATCCCGCTGGCAGGCTAGCGAGGCTCCCGAAGTCATCTACAAGGACGGCTACTACTACCTCTTCATGGCCTACGACGCCCTCGATGTCCCCTATAACACAAGGGTCGTACGCAGCTCGAGCATCGAAGGTCCCTACACCGACATCACGGGGCGCAACTTCACAAACGGAAGGGGAGACTGCTATCCCATCGTAACCCATCCATACAAGTTCTCTGACGGAGGATACGGCTGGGTGGGAATATCCCACTGCTGCGTATTCCAGGCCAACGGCTCGTCCGACTGGTTCTACTGCTCGCAGGGAAGGCTTCCTGCAGGGGCAGGCGGCAACACTTATGCAAACGCCATAATGATGGGTCACGTAAGGCGCATCGTATGGTGCCCGTCCTCGGCGGATAACACCTCCGACCTCTGGCCTGTAGCCCTTCCTGAAAGGTATGCCGGCCTTGATAAGGAGAAGGTTGCGAAGAATGACCTGATAGGCACTTGGGAGCACATCAACCTCGGCTACAGCTACGGCCAGATGGATGTATCCGAGTCTCTCACCCTCCTTTCCGACGGCACCATGTCGGGAGCGCTCGAGGGCACCTGGAGCTATGACGCTTCCAGCCAGTGGCTCACCCTTTCGGATGCAGCTACAGGCTATGATGTCATAGTTTGCGTAGAGAGGGAGGCCAACTGGGAGTCGGATCCCAGGGAGGCTACCATCGTATATGCCGGAACCCACAAGAACCTGAACGCCACATGGTGGGGGAAGAAGGTCAACTAGCGCAGGTGCGGCCTGCATAAGATTATTTCGCCCGGGGGATTCCTCCGGGCGTTTTGCTGCATGGCGGACGGGAAGCCGGAGGGATGGCAGGTGGTGCGCGAGGTTACGCTTTTTTACAGGGAAGCGCTTGGGCTTAGGACAAAAAGCGCTATATTTGGGAGCACACCAAATCTTTCAAGGCCATGAAAAGACTTTTCCTTACTATCCTTTTTCTCGCAACCTTCCTTTCACCCGCATTCTCTCAGAGTGAGGACCCTACTAAAGGCTGGGACGGGTTCGAGAGATGCTTCACCCCTGAAGGGAGGAAGGACTGGAGGTTCGAGCCTGACCTGAGCGGAGAGCTTCTCATCTACGCTTCGAGGGTGGACCTCAACCTTGGCATAAGGATGGACAGGCGCCGCACATGGGGCATCGGGATAGGCCTCGGGGACAACTACTACGATGCAGAGCCATCGAGTGAGAAGTACCTGTCGCTATACATCCACAACCGCCACTACTATCCTCTTGGAAAGAGCAGGAAAACATCAATATTTACAGAGTTCACCATAGGTGGCGCCTACATTTTCTACAACTCCAGGAATGATGAGGTCGTAAGGGAAAAGGAAGAGGGAATCTACAAATGGTCCAATCCGGAAGGCAGCGTCCTTTTCGACATGAACCTAAGGGCCGGATTCGAGTTCCCAATCTGGAGACTGCACGCCTACCTCGGACCTGCCGTGCAGCTGGCGCCTTTCGACAGTTTCGGGCTGTGTCTTGGCGTGTTCTTCCAATAGGGTAGCTATTCCATTGGGTGGGGAGTGGCGCTCCAGAAGCCGGCATGTGCCCTGGGAAAGGTCCGTCCTATTTTGAGAATTTTTCCAGCTCCTCCCAGACAAGGTGCACCGGAAGGCCCATTATGGTGAAGAACGAGCCGTCTATCCTGTGGATGCCGACGTATCCGATCCATTCCTGGATGCCGTAGGCTCCAGCCTTGTCAAAGGGGCGGTAGTTGTCTACGTAGTACTCTATCTCCGCCCTGGAGAGGTTCTTGAACCATACGTGGGCGGTGTCAGATGCACTCTGTATCTTTCCGGATGAGTCCCTCAGGGTTATCGCCGATATCACCTGGTGGTCGCGGCCAGACAGGACGCACAGCATCCTTATGGCGTCGGCCCTTCCATGGGGCTTTCCCATGATCTCATTGCCGCAGAGGACCATCGTGTCAGCCGTAAGGAGGATCTCGTCATCCTCGAGCGGGCGGTGGAACCCCAGCGACTTCCCCCTTGACATGTGGATGGGCACCTCCCTGTGGTCTTCACCAGGGGAGAAGGCCTCGTCGAATGTGTTCTCGCTGTCGACGGTGAAGGGGAGCCCAAGTCCTTCGAGAAGCTCCTTCCTTCGGGGAGAGGCGCTTCCAAGAATCAGCTTCCTGCCCCCAAGTATGGAAAGGGGGCCTGAAGAAGACTGCATCATTTCAAGTAGCTGTAGCATCAGAAAAGTCTCTTGTAGGTTTTTGCATCAAAGTTCCACTTCCCCTGTGCTTTCATGACATGTTCAACGGTGCTCCTTACGCAGAACCTTCCGCCGGGATGCTCGCTTACCCAGTCGGATGCCTCCCTTACCTCTTCCACGGCGTCGGATGGGCATACGCCGAGTCCGGCGGCCCTTATGGTCTCTATGTCGGGAATGTCGTCCCCGATGTAGAGCACTTCCTCTGCAGACAGGCCGTGGCGGGAGCAGAAGTCCGCGAAGTCCTCGATCTTGTTGCGCGATGAAAGGTAGATGTCCTCGCGCGGTATTCCGTTGGTTGCGAACCTGCGCGCGATCGAGATGCTCGCCCCGCCGGTTATTATCCCTACGGGGTAGCCGTTCATCGTGGCCATCCTGATCGCGAAGCCGTCCTTGGCCTCGAATGTGCGGTAGAGGTCTCCTTTGAGGTCGCAAAGGATGCCGCCGTCCGTGAATACGCCGTCAATGTCAAAGGTGAACGCACGTATGCGCGCCACCTTTCCGGGGTCGGGGGATGCTGCCATGCTAGTTCTTTCCTCCGCCGAAAGGTCCGAAGCCCTCGAGGTTGAAGGTACCGCCGTCCTTTTTCTGCTGACCGGTGGAAAGGTCTACGAACCCGAACTGGTTCTCGTACTTGATGAAGTTGTCCTGCAGGGCGTTCAGAAGCCTCTTGGCGTGCTCGGGAGTCATTATGATGCGGCTGCCGACCTGGGCCTTGGGAAGTCCGGGGAGGACGGATGCGAAGTCGATTACGAACTCGCTGCGCGAGTGGGTGATGATTGCAAGGTTGCTGTATAGGCCCTTGGCCGTCTCGGGAGAAAGCTCAAGCTGGAGCTGCTTCTTTGCGCTGTTGTTATCTTCCATGGTAGTATAATTTTTTCTGTTGCGGCCGCCCGGAGCGGGAAGCCGGCACAAAGATAAGCATTTTTCAGGGCAATGGATAGGGGAAAGGGGGCTTCCTTCCTCGCAAAGCCGTCTTGTCGCGCCTCCATCACGCTTATAACAATGTGATCTTTCTTCAACTTCCGAAGACATCATAACGAGCAATGAGAAGTGGACGGCACTGACCACATGCAGTTGGATGGTTGAGCAGAAGGCAAAAGAGTCAGAATTATGTCACGATGGCGTCTCAACCTCATTTATCCGTATATGCTATCGCGGAGGCATTACCTTCTTACATGATGGTGAGGATGTACAGAATATGCTATCCTAACTTGTTGGTTTCACGAAAATAATCGAAAAGGAAAAGCGGGAATCCGCTTAGGATGGCTATTTCACTAGTTGTGGATTGAACAATCACTTTTTGTGCATTGAATATTTTCTTCTGGCTTACACATCCTTTGTCTTCTGGGATTCCCTCCTTGCCGCAGCATATGTAAGATGCTTTCTTTATGTGCTGTTTAACGATGAACCTCCAGTTTTTCTTTATTTCTTCAATGTCCATTCCGCAAAGGAACTGCAAACTGGGATAGGCCGAGAAAGCAGCCGTCTCTCTCTTGAACTGAGCACAGTTTTCACAAGGAAATCTGTAACTGCTGAAATTTTTGTCAGGCAGTTGCCTGGTGTACCATATGGCTTCCACCATAGGGTAGTGAACATACAGCTTCCCATTTTCCGTCTCATTGTCGAAAAAGGCTAGCATTTCATCTACTTTCTTGTTGATTTCGTTGAGCTGGTCAGCATGGCAGTCATAGTCGAAAAACAAATAGATTTCAGAAAAAGTGGCAGAATTGCTGATGTTTCCAAAGGGATTGTTCTTTGTATGTTGAGAGTTTTTTCTCAATAAAGATACGATATCTCCAAACCCGTCTAACGCTTTCAGTTCCTTATAGAGGCTATAAAGGTTGTTCCCATAAGAGCAAGTGACCTGCTCGTCAGTGTTAGGGAAATACACCCTTTGCATAGATTTGAAAATAGACGGGTCCCTTTTCTCTCCCTCAAAGACATAGAGAATCATACTTTAAACGCTCCTCCTCTAAACATTTTTTCTATATTGTGGTCAAATCGCAGTTCTTTTTCCGTGCAGTTGCTAAGTGGCTTGATCTTATTGTCGTTTAGAATGAAGTTGCAATCAGGCCGCAGCAAATCATTTGTCATCAGATAGGTATTGTGTGAAGACAGAAACAACTGGCAATTCAGAGAGAACAGCTCCTTGCATACTTCGAAAGACAGATTGTAGTGGTAGAATGCATCAAATTCATCTATAAACACGAAAGAGGCCTCATTTAGCTTGCTCATCCAGTAGAATAGCAGTGAAAGAGACTGGGTACCTGTTGATTCGATGACATCGAAGGGAATGAGTTTTCCGTCGATGTCACAGTAAAGGCGCTCATTGTCCGTGCTAACCACCTCGAAAGAGAATTTCTGTCCGCTTACGCGACATAGGAATTCTTCAAATTTGGTAATCAGGTTGTTCTGGATGATGTATTGGAATATCTGAGTCCTTTTTTGCTCAAAGCCTACAAATTGGTTTTCACGCAGGCATCGAAACCAGAGCATGTTATTGGCAAAATCGCTTAGGAGCAACAGGTAGTGCCCCTTTTTCAGCGGGAAAGCTGATAGAAGGAAATTTACAATGGAAACGTTATTCCTGTTCAGGCCAAAGTCATTCTTGACAGTCTCGCTCAATGGGAACTCGTCTTCATTGATTTTGAAGGAGTCCCCACCTCTGGTGAATACTTGTTTGCCATTGACGGCGAGTTCTTCGCTCTGCAGGATACCCTCCGCGTTTTTAGAATAGTTGTAAGAAAGTGTGGTTCCGCTAAAATCAAAGACATACTCGAAAGAAACAGGCATGTCCGCTTTGCCTGCGTAAACATAGTTGTTGAAGTATGTGCTATCCTTCCATTTCTGCGTAAGATGATAGACCAAGTCAAAGATGGCCAGGCTGAAGTTGGTTTTTCCGGTGCCGTTTGGACCGTAAATGATGCCATTCTTGATAATGTCTTTCACAACTGCATGCTGGTTGAAGGCGTAACGGTTAGGCTTGGAAAGGTCCCACTCGATTTTTTGCGGAAACCCCCTGAAATTGCTTACGGAAAATTTTTTGAGCATGACCGTGGTATTTATGATTTCTCTGCAAAAATACATACAATCATCTAATTTCCGTAATTTTTTTACGGTTTTTCGGGCTGATGTGGCTTTTTTTAGATTCCTGAATATTTTTGATTCGCCTGACCTGTCCGATGCGAAAGCTGGGACTGCCAAGGTCACCTATATTCTGTTCCAGGGCGGATACCTCGCCATAGCCCCGGAAGTTCAGGAGTCTATCAGGCACAAAAGACGCCTCAATCCTCTGCATTGTCAATTCATCCTGGGCATGATGTGAGGGCGTTCGTGACGATCGTTTTTCAGCAGTACGGGTCGTTCTTTTGACATATAGGACTTGTAGTGGGATTGGGTATGGAAATTTTTGCGTAATTTTGTCTGATTATGCGCATACGTGCGTGCATAGCGAAAGAATATACAGACAAATTTGAATATGGAATTAGCCAAGAATTACGATCCCTCGTCGGTAGAGGGGAAATGGTACGAGTGGTGGACTTCAAGGGACATGTTCCACTCCACTCCTGATGAAAGGGAGCCCTACACCATAGTGATCCCGCCGCCGAACGTGACGGGAATCCTCCACATGGGGCACGTTCTGAATAACACCCTCAACGATGTGTTGACGCGCAAGGCCCGTATGGACGGCAAGAACGCATGCTGGGTGCCGGGAACGGACCACGCCTCCATAGCTACCGAGAACAAGGTCGTATCCAAGCTCCGCGGAATGGGCATATCCAAGGATGACCTCACAAGGGAGGAGTTCCTTCGCTACGCCTGGGAGTGGAAGGAGGAGCACGGCGGGATAATCCTCCGCCAGCTTCGCAAGCTGGGATGCTCCTGCGACTGGGACCGCACCCGCTTCACCATGGACCCCGACCTTTCAGAGGCGGTCATAAACACCTTCGTGTATTTCTACAAGAAAGGCCTTATCTACAGGGGAGTGAGGATGGTGAACTGGGATCCCGTGGGACTTACCGCCGTATCAGACGAAGAGGTCATCCACAAGGACACCAAGAGCCACCTGTATCACCTGAGGTACTTCATAGCGGACGAGCAGGGGAAGCCTACATCCGACTACATAGTAATCGCCACCACCCGTCCCGAGACGATAATGGCCGATGCCGCCATAAGCGTCAATCCCGCAGACGAGAGGTATCACCACCTCAAGGGAAAGAAGGTGCTCATACCCCTTATAGAGAGGGCGATCCCTGTCATAGAGGATAGCTACGTGGAGATGGACTTCGGAACCGGCTGCCTGAAAGTGACCCCCGCCCATGACGTGAACGACTACGCGATAGGCCTCCGCCACAACCTCCCCGTCCTTGACATCATAGATGAAAGGGGACGCCTCAACGAGAACGCCCAGATCCTTGTCGGCGAGGACAGGTTCGAGGCGAGGAAGAAGATTGTCGATATGCTCCGCGAGAAGGGACACCTTGAGAAGGTGGAGGAGTACACATCCCCCGTAGGATACTCCGAGAGGACCGATGCGGTAATAGAGCCGCGTCTTTCGACGCAGTGGTTCCTCAGGATGGAGGACCTTGCGAAGAAGGCCCTCTCCAGCGTAGAGGAGGGAAGGGTCAGGCTCATTCCCGACAAGTACCGCAACACCTACCGCCACTGGATGGAGAACGTCCATGACTGGTGCATCTCCCGCCAGCTGTGGTGGGGCCAGAGGATACCGGCCTGGTACCTGCCGGACGGAAGGTTCGTCGTCGAGAGTACTGCCGAAAAGGCCCTCGAGGCTGCAAAGGCCCTCGACCCTTCGGTAACGGCAGATGACATACACCAGGACGAGGACGTGCTCGACACATGGTTCTCCTCGTGGCTCTGGCCCATTTCGGTGTTCGATCCCGAGGCTCCGGGCCAGCCATCCCACAAGCCCAACGCCGACCTTTCATACTACTATCCCACCAACGACCTCGTGACCGGACCGGACATCCTCTTTTTCTGGGTTGCAAGGATGATCATGGCGGGAGACGAGTTCATGGGAGGCGAACCATTCCACAATGTCTACCTCACCGGAATCGTCCGCGACAAGCTCGGAAGGAAGATGAGCAAGACCCTCGGAAACTCTCCCGACCCTATCGAGCTCATCGACAAGTACGGGGCTGACGCAGTGCGCATAGGAATGCTCCTTTGCTCTTCCGCCGGAAACGACATATTCTACGACGAGAGCCAGATCGAGCAGGGAAGGAACTTCTGCAACAAGATCTGGAACTCCTTCCGCCTTGTGAAGGGCTGGAGCGTGGACGAGGGGAAGACCCCTGACGCAGCATCCGCCCAGGCTGTTGAGTGGTTCTCCCAGAGGCTCTCCCAGACGATAGAGACAGTCGAGGACCACTATTCGAAGTTCCGCATAAGCGACGCCCTCATGGGCATATACAAGCTTTTCTGGGACGACTACTGCTCGTGGTACCTCGAGGCCGTCAAACCCGCATACGGAGAGGGGATAGACCCTGTGACATACAGTGCGACGCTTGGATTCTTCGAATCCCTTCTGAAGATGATCCACCCGGTCATGCCCTTCATTACCGAGGAGCTCTGGCATGAGATGACCCAGCGCGGAGATGGTGAGAGCATAATGTTCGCATCCTCTCCCAAGGCTTCATCGTACAAAAAGGAGGATATCGACGCCTTCGAGCTCGCAAAGGAAGCCGTGAACCAGATAAGGGGCGTGCGCCAGGGAAAGAACATCCCCAAGAAAGACCAGGTAGACCTCCAGGTCAAGGGCGACTTCCCCTTCATGGATGTCGTAGCGAAGCTAGGCGGAATAGCCTCCGTGTCCAAAGTGGAAGGCTTTGACGGGGCAGGAGTGCCTTTTGTCTGCGGCAGCACCGAGATGTTCATACCTCTTGATGGCCACATCGACAAGGATGCCGAGAAGGCCAAGCTGAACGCTTCGCTTGAGTATGAGAACGGGCTCCTTGCAATAATAAGGAAGAAGCTTTCGAACCCTTCTTTCACGGAGAAGGCTCCGCAGAAGGTAGTAGACCTGGAAAGGAAGAAGGAGAGCGAGTGCCTCTCGAGGATCGAGGGCCTTCGCAACCAGCTGGATTCACTTGGAAAGTAGAAGGCCATGGCATCGATAGTGTTTGATACGACATTCCCGGTCCGCTACTATGAGACGGACCTCATGGGGATTGTGCACCACTCCAACTACATCCGCTACTTCGAGTGCGCCAGGGACGCCTTCCTCATCGGCCTTGGCTATCCCATTGAGGAGATGGAGAAGGACGGGGTGTACGTCGCAATAGTCGGAATAGAGATACGCTACCGCCATCCGGCGAGGATGGGCGACGTGGTTACCTGCTATGCGGAGTGCGACGAAGTGCCCCTTGCAAAGATGAAGGTGCATCAGAAGGTCACCCTGAAGGATGGCGAAGTCTGTGCAGAAGGGACCGTTACGCTCGGCTTCCTTGACACGAAGACCCTCCGTCCGGTACCCTGCCCGGAGAAGTTCCGCAGGCTCCTCTCCGAAAGACTCTCCGCACAGGACTGAAAGAATACACAACAGATTGAAAACTAAAACCATATAGAATTATGACACTGGTTTATCCACTTGGCGTAATAGGCCCCTGGGAGATAGTCATAATCGCCCTTGTAATACTCCTTCTCTTCGGAGGGAAGAAGATTCCCGAGCTCATGAAGGGACTGGGAAAGGGAGTGAAGAGCTTCAAGGAAGGCATGAACGAGGTCGAGAAAGAGCTTGACGATGTGAAGAAGGAGGTCGAGAGCGACCCCACCAAACCCAAGGAGCGGTAAGACTTCGTTTCTGCGATGCCTGACGGTGCTGAAATGTCCTTCTGGGACCACCTGGAGGAGCTGCGGGGTGTGCTCCTGCGCTCCATTGTGGCCGTGTGCATTGGCGCCGTCTGCGTGTTCTGCTTCAAGAAGTTCGTTTTCGACAGCGTGATACTGGCCCCCTCGAGAGGGGATTTCTTCCTTTACAGGTGGCTCGGTATCCCGTTCTCGATGGACATCGTGAACATAGACCTCTCGGCGCAGTTCTTCGTGCACCTGAGGGTGTCGGCCGCCATCGGGTTCATCCTGGCGTTCCCCTACATATGCCTGCAGGTGTGGAAGTTCGTCTCCCCGGCGCTTTACGAGAGGGAGAAGGCGGCTGTCAGGAAGGTGTTCCTGTGGGCCTCGCTCCTTTTCTACGCAGGTGTGGCCGTAGGGTACGTCCTGGTGTTCCCTATAACGCTGAACTTCTTCCAGGACTATTCGGTGAGCTCCTCGGTGAGGAACACAATATCCCTGCAGTCCTACATATCGATGTTCAACTCAATGGTGCTCCTCATGGGAGTGGTGTTCGAGTTTCCGGCGGCGATTGCAGTGGCCTCTTCACTGGGGCTGGTCTCCCGCGAAGGACTTCGGAAGTACCGCCGCCACGCCATCGTTGCCATCCTCGTGGTCTCGGCTATAATAACGCCTGCGGACCCGTTCTCGATGATAGTGTGCGCAATGCCGCTGTACCTTCTCTACGAGGCCAGCATAATGGTGTGCGCGAGGACTGAAAAGAGGGAGGATGGGTTGCAGAAGGCCTCTTCCGCGGATAATGAATCATAGGCGGGCTCCGCTATATAATGGATAGGATGTAGATGATCGGAATAAACAACATAACGGTATCCTTCGGGGGTGAGACGCTTCTGGACTGCGTGAACTTTCACGTCAGCCCCACCGACAAGGTGGCCCTCGTGGGCAGGAACGGAGCTGGGAAGACTACGCTCCTCCGCCTTGTGTGCGGCATCCAGAACCCAACTTCGGGAAGGATAGACATAAGTCCATCAGTCAGGCTTGGCTACCTTCCCCAGATAATGAAGATATCGGGAGGCGGAACGATAATGGAGGAGGCCCTTTCGGCTTTCTCCGAGACAAACGCCCTGAAGGACGAGCTCGACTCCCTGAACGAGGAGCTGTCCCGGAGGACCGACTACGAGTCCGCATCCTACATGTCCCTCGTGCAGAGGGTATCCCAGGTGAGCGAGCTTCTGGCCCTTGGCGGAACCGAGCCCCCCGAGGTGCAGGCCGCGAAGACCCTTTTGGGCCTCGGGTTCGAGGAGAAGGACTTCTCCCGTCCCCGCAGCGAGATGAGCCAGGGGTGGAACATGCGTCTCGAGCTTGCAAAGATCCTCCTCTCGCACCCGGACTGCCTGCTTCTTGACGAGCCCACGAACCATCTTGACCTCGAGTCCATAGAGTGGCTGGAGGGGTATCTGAAGGCATTCCGCGGCGCCATAATCCTCGTATCCCACGACAGGCGCTTCCTTGACAATGTCACCACAAGGACAATCGAGATAGTCCTTGGAAAGATACAGGACTACAAGGTCCCATACAGCCAGTACCTTGTGCTCAGGGAGGAGCGCCTTTCCCAGCAGAAGGCCGCCTACGCCAACCAGCAGAGGATGATAGAGAAGACAGAGGACTTCATAGCAAAGTTCCGCTACAAGCCCACGAAGTCAAACCAGGTGCAGAGCCGCATAAAGGCCCTGGAGAAGCTCGAGAGGATAGAGGTCGACCAGACGGACAACACTTCGCTCATGGTGAAGTTCCCGCCAGCCCCGCGCTCGGGGGACGTGGTGTTCAAGGGCGAGGGCTTAAGCGTCGGATATGACGGGATCCCCGTGTTCACAGGGGCCAATGTGGAGGTGCGAAGGGGAGAGAAGGTGGCCCTCGTTGGACGAAACGGACAGGGAAAGACCACCCTCATGAAGGTTATTGTAGGCGACCTGGACCCGCTGGAAGGCTCTGCTACACTCGGGCACAACGTATCTATCGGCTACTACGCCCAGAACCAGGAGGACGTGCTTGACAGGAGCCTTACCGTCTTCGAGACCGTGGACAGGGCGGCCGTGGGAGAGGTGAGGACGAAGCTCCGCGACATCCTGGCGCAGTTCCTTTTCCGCGGCGAGGACATAGACAAGAGGGTCAGCGTGCTTTCCGGAGGAGAGAGGGCCAGGCTCGGAATGGCGAAGCTGATGCTCCATCCCTACAACCTCCTCTGCCTTGACGAGCCGACGAACCACATGGACATAAAGAGCAAGGAGATTCTCCGTGAGGCCCTGTCCGCATACGACGGCACCCTCGTTGTCGTCTCCCACGACAGGGAGTTCCTCAGCGGACTCGTGGACAAGCTATACGAGGTATCGGACGGGGTTGTGAAAGAGCACCTCGGAGGAGTAGACGACTTCCTCGCCAGAAAGAAGATGGAGAGCCTCAGGGAGCTCGAACGCCGCTACGGGGGCTCCGCTCCCGCCCAGGGCGAAAAAGCTTCCCAGGTGGCTGCAAAAGCCCAGAATGGGGCTTCCTCAGAGCCGTCAGCCCCTGCAAAGGCGCAGAAAAGCAAGGAAGAGGCCAGGGCTGACTATCAGAGGCGGAAGGAGTCTTCCAAGGAATGGAAGAAGAAGAAGAGCCGGCTTGACTTCCTGGAAAAGGAGATAGCAAAGGACGAAAAGGGCATGAAGGACCTTGAGAAGATACTCTCCAACCCGGGGCCCGGTGACGACATAATGGAGCTTACGAGGGACTACCTCAACTTCAAGAGGGACCTTGACGCAAGGGAGGAAGAGTGGGGACGGCTCTACGAGGAGATGGAAGGCGGGCAGTAGGTCCTACTACCATCCAAGACACAGATAATAACGAAAACCCAAATATACTTAACGATATGATAAGAAGACTGATATCAATTGTCACCTTGATAATTGCAATAGGTGGCGTCTCATATGCCCAGACTGCTACTGAGACCGTGGATTTCGGGTCGTTCTCCGGCATCAGCGCTAGCGAAGGGTTCAGCGTCAGGCTTGTCAAGGCCGGCTCCTTCAGCGTGACTTCCGAGGTAGACACCCTCATCCGCGACTATGTGGAGGTGTACGCCAACGGCGGAATAGTCTACCTTGACTATGACCGCAAGGGGCTTCCATCCGAGATAAAGAAGGTGTACAGGGGAAGGCGCTCGGCGGATCCCGTGCTGAAGGTGACCGTCAGCTGCCCTCGCATCGAGAGCATAAACCTCTCGAGCGCTACACTCGATGCAACCTCGTTCGAGAACGACCCAAGGTCATTCTCCCTTGTGGCCTCCGGATCCAGCGAAGTTACGGGGCTCGATGTAAAGTGCAACAGCGCCCTTTTCAACCTGTCGGGCTCTTCGCGCGTAAGCGCCTCTGTCGAGGCCGATGAAATAGATGTAAGCACATCGGGATCTTCGAAGATAGGCCTTAGCCAGATGTCAAAGAAGCTGGTCGTCTCATCCGAGGGCACTTCCGGCCCTACAATAGAAGGTGTATGCGACGAGGTTGAGATAGAGGCCTCGGGCTCGTCAAAGCCTTCCGTATCCGGCACCACGGAAAGCCTTTCCATCAAATCCAGCGGAGTGTCCTCCAAGGTGCAGACAGGCTCCCTGAAGGCGAAGAGCGCCTCTGTCACCTCGACTGGCGGCTCCTCCGTCCATGTGAACGCATCGGACGCCCTCAGGGTCGACATAACCGGAGCTTCGGTGTACTTTGACGGGAGCCCCGCCCTCGAGATTGTACGGGTTAGCAAAGGCACCCTCATGCCCGAGGGCACAAGCGCCACCCCGACCCAGAGGCAGGGAAGAAGGGGAAAGGCCTCCAGGAACTCTTCCGGGGATGAAGGAGCCAAGGCTGAGGACAACGCACCCGTCACAATAACGGATCCTACCACGGTCTAGCCATTTGCGATAGCCCACATGGTATAGCATATGTTTGTCCTCGATTCCCACTGCGATACCCCTTCGCAGATTCTCCGTCTTCGTGACCTTAACACCGACAGCGACCACGCCCAGGTGGATTTCCCGAAACTTGAAAGGGGAGGCGTCAATGCATCCTTCTTCGCCCTCTATACGCCTAACTCCATGAGCGTTGACCATGCCACAAGGCACGCTCTAAGAATGATAGCCGGCGTAAGGGATGCGGTAAAGGCTTCTCAGGGGAAGGCCGCCCTTGCAACGAAGGCCTCCCAGGCGCTTTCAAACAGCAGGAAAGGCGTATTCTCGGTATTCCTCGGAATGGAGAACGGCCTTCCCGTAGGAGATTCGCTATCAGTCCTGAGGCTTTTCTACGACCTTGGAGTAAGGTATCTCACCCTTACCCACAACGGAGACAACCTTATCGCCGACTCCGCCGCAGGGAATGCCACACATGGCGGACTGAGCCCCTTCGGAAGGGAAGTCGTTGAGGAAATGAACCGCCTTGGGATGATAATTGACATAGCCCATTCCGCGGACTCCACGTTCTGGGACTGCATCGGGCAATCTTCAGCCCCCATAGTGTCGACCCACTCCTGCTGCAGGGCCCTCTGCCCGCATCGCAGGAACCTCACCGACGAAATGATCCGCGCCCTTGCGGACAAGGGGGGAGTCATCCAGATAAACTTCTATCCGCGGTTCCTCAGCGAAGAGTTCGACCGCAGATTCTCCGCCGACCCTCTTTCAGATGAGGCGGAAAAGGCCGAGGAAGCCTTCATCGGCGACCCGTCCAACGCGGAGTACAGGAAAAGGTGGAACACAGCCCAGGACGCAATGAACGCCTATCCAAGGCCCGGAGTGAAGGAGATAGTGGACCACATCGACCATGCGGTCAAGGTAGGCGGAATAGGCAGCGTCGGAATAGGCAGCGACTTTGACGGGATAGAGATAACCCCGCTGGGAATGGAGGACGTCTCGAAGATGCCCCTTGTGTTCCAGGAGATGGAAAGAAGGGGATACAGCCCCTCGCAGATCGAGAAGGTCGCCGGAAGGAATTTCCTGAGGGTGGTGCGGGATGTCTGCGGGTAGGCTGGAGTACGGGCTCTGGTTCCGCCCTGGCATGCATGATGCAGAAATAAAAATGAAGGTCGTCTCCCTTTGGGCAGGCGGCCTTTTTCGTAATGGAGCGGAAAGGAGCGCCGCAGCTTTCACCGTAGGTTCCCGAGACCTTCAAAATCCACTCAATATGACATGTAACAAAAATGTTATACGTGTTAACTCTTTTGTTTTACTTCTTGATAAATAATGAAATATTGGTGAATTGGCCAGAGGGCGGTTTTATAGGGAATTTTCTCCCAATCTTGGATCAAAGCATAATGGGAATTCCTCTTCCACAAAAAAAAGGATGGCTTCACGCCTGGATTTTTTCTTAGGTTTCCTGTACGAGATGTTGCTATCTTCTTCGGGACTGCGGCGCGATTGGCAGTCATATAAGACACAGGGAAGGCGATCTCCCGTCTTCCCTGTATGCGCATGTTTGCCCTGGGGCCTACTTCTTCTGCGAAAGGTCCTCCCTTATCCTTGAAAGGAGGAAGAACAGGGCCGATGAAGCGAACCTCTGTATGTTCCGCTTGCGGTCGCTGTGGTACTCGTATTTCTTGGTGTAGGTAGCGGTCGGCGTGGCCACTCCCACCCATACCGTGCCTTCGGGGTTCACGCCGTCGCCTCCGCCTGGACCGGCCAGTCCGGTCGTGGAGACGCTGTAGTCGCTTCCTGTTACCTTTCTGGCACCCTGGGCCATGGCTGCGGCAACCTGGCTGCTGACGACTCCGTAGCGGTCTATGACATCTGGATCAACACCGAGTACCGCCTCCTTTACCGACACGGCGTATGATGTGACGCTTCCAAGATAGTATGCCGACGATCCTGGGACGGTCGTGATGAGATGGGATATCTCCCCTCCGGTGCATGACTCGGCGGCGCTAAGGGTGAGGGAGTTTTCCCTGAGGATTGTTCCAAGGGCGTGCTCGAGGGTGTCCTCCTCCTCGGAGTAGATCGCATCGCCAAGGATTTTGCGGAGCTCTGCAACGTGCCCGTCCAGGCGCTTGCTGTCATCCTCGGAGTTTCCGCCGTATATTGACAGGCGGAGCTTCACTCCAGTGAGGGGATTCGGCAGATAGGCCAGGTGCACATCCTCCGGGAGGGCGTCCTCCCAGGATGAGATCTTCTCGGAGAGGGCGGATTCGGCGTAGCCGTACACCATTATGTTGCGGTGGCAGATGGCCTCCAGGCCGGTGTGCTCGCGGATGTCGGCCACTACGTCCGGGATGGCTGCCAGAGTCTCGAAGGGGACGCCCGGCATCGCGTAGAGCGTGGCGGGGTGGCCGTAGGTCCCGTCCTTTATGCGGAACACCATTATGGGGGCGGTCCCGAGCTTGTTGAGGATTGTCTCCCCGGTATCCGGTATGGACGCCTGGGCCTTGTTTATGTCCATTACGTCAAGCCCGCGGGAATGGAGTATCCTGTATATGATGTCCAGCTGGCGCGAGTCCGAGTAGTATCCCTTGGCTCCGGTTAGCTCCGCCAGGGCCCCTTTTGTGATGTCATCCTTGGTGGGCCCAAGCCCTCCGGTAGTCACCACGATGTCGCTTCGCTCCAGCTCCCTTCTCAGGGTGGAGAGAATCTCGTCCCTGTCGTCTCCTATGGATACAATCCTGTTGATTCTGATTCCTTCTGCTCCGAAGGCGGACGCTATCGCCGCCGAATTTGTGTCCACTATCTGTCCGATTAGTATCTCGTCTCCGATAGTGCAGATTGATGCTGTGGTCATTTTTCCGGTGTTGCGGATGGTTCCTCCGGCGTCCCGGCGGGATCATCCTGTGGTTGTATGTCTGTAATCTCTGTATAGTCTGGTGCTTCTGTCTCTGCCTCTGCAGGTTCATTCTCCTGTGGCTCCGGGGCCTTGGAAGGTGTGGCTTCCGGCATAGCCTCAGAGTGCCTTTCGGCCCTTCTTTTCTCGAGGGCCTTTATGATGTCGCCCACGAGGGACGGGCCCTCGTATATGAACCCCGTATACAGTTCAAGCAGCGATGCTCCCGCGTCAATCATCTCAAGGGCCTGCTCCACGCTCATAATGCCTCCGCTGGCCACGATGGGAAGCCTTCCATTTGTCTTTTCATGTATGTAGCGCACAAGGGAGAGGCTCCTGTGGTAGAGCGGCGCTCCGGAAAGGCCTCCGTTGCCTATTATGGACAGGGATTCCTGCGGTGTGGCGAGCCCCTCGCGGGACCGGGTGGTGTTCGCGGCCACGATCCCGTCCACGCCGTTGCGAAGGCAGTAGTCCAGTATGTAGTCGAGCTGCTCGGTGGATATGTCGGAGGATATCTTGACGAGGACGGGCTTGTATACGTCCATCACGACCCTGCTCTCGAGGATTCCGTCCATCACGTCAGGGAAGGTGTCAGAGTCCTGCAGGTCGCTCATTATGTGCACGTTGGGGCAGGATATGTTGACGGTGAACATGTCCACGAAGTCGTAGAGCATGCAGAAAGCCTTCGTGTAGTCCTTGCCGATGTTCTCTGCCGCTGTTGTGGAATTAGCCGCAATGGATGCGCAAAGGATGGTGCGCGGGCGCCTCTGCTTGAAGTTGGAAATCGCTGAAAGTACTCCGCAGTTGTTTATGCCCATGCGGTTTATCAGGGCCCTGTCCTGGGGAAGGCGGAACATCCTTGGCCTTGGATTTCCTTTCTGGGGAAGTGGCGTCAGGGATCCTACCTCTATGAATCCGAATCCGAAGTCCGAGAGCTCGTTGTAGCACTCGGCGTTCTTGTCAAGGCCTGCCGCCAGGCCTACGGGGTTCGGGAACTGCAGGTCGAAAAGCTCCGTTGGGACGCCCTTGCGGTGCCGTCCTCCGTATGTGAACCACCTGGCAAGCGGAAGAACCCTTCCGGTCGTGGAAAGGAAGGACATCACGAAGTTGTGGGCGCTTTCGGCCGGAAACCTGAACAGTATCTTACGTAGAAGAGAGTACATCGCACGCGTGTATTACAGTGCGAATATAGGAAAAAATTCGATATGCTTGAAGGCAGATGGGCCTATGTGAGCTCGGTGAAGGTGTTGTCGTCGAAGAACACCACGACCTTGACGATCCTGCGGGCGGTCCTGGCGGGCGGCTCCGGGTCGTTCATCTGGGAGGATACGAGTTTTGGCTCCCGCTCATCCTGTGCCTTCTGGAGCCTCTGGGCCGCATTTTGAGCCGTAAAGGACAGTGCATCGCCCTCGTCCTCGCTCTCAGGGTCGCCTCCGAAGGGGGACAGGGTGCCGGAAGATTCCTTCTCGGCGTTCTTCGTGGCATCCTTGTACATCTTTCCGCGGCCGGTGAGGACCCATTCGATGTTGAGGCTCGGGTAGTGCTGCATCAGCGAGGTGAAGAAATCGTAGCCGGGACGGGAGCGTCCGGCGACGATGTTGGATATCGTGGCGCGCGAAACTCCGAGCGTGTCCGCGAACATTGTCTGGGAGAGGTTCTCCGCGGTCAGAAACTGCTGAATTCTTGTGTTCATTTCTTTTTACGTTGTGTTTACAAATTTATAAATGATATTTTAGAATTCCAAACGCAATATGAACATATGGTTGAGGCAGGGTAGAGGAGCGGAAACTCTAACTCACTTACTTTTCAATCAATATAAAATGGTTTAATTTTCAAATAATGACCTATTTAAACATATTTTAATATAGGGGAGTTTTCAATTCTGCTCGGGTTTTGGGTACACGTTTACCTATTTTAATAGACTTTCACTTTAGATAAGTTCGAGTAAATATCTGAGTTTATGGATATTATGAAAAATAAAATTTGATGTTAAGTTTTGCTTAATTTATTTTTCTGAAATTGTTAAAAAAGTGTAAAACAAACTGAATTTACTATAATAAATTTAGCATATTTGAACGCCTTGTTAGCAAAACTGACGACCTAAAGTTTTTCTTTAGGTGAAATCCTGACGCATTTATGAACGCTATTTTCACATTGGTGTGGCACTCCACATTTGTCTTCTGAATTTGTAAATTTTATTTGATGTTTTAGTTTAGGTAGATTATTGCTATCGTTTGTTACATAGTTATTTAAATAAGTTCTTGTTCTTTGTGGTTCCCTTGACATTCCAGATTGTTAATAACTCTGTAATACTTTGTATATCAGTTTATTGAATCTAAATTGGCTCTATTGAAACTTCAAAATTTGCTCTCATCCCCACCACCGGATGGCAAATTCACGCTTCTTGAAGACTATCTTGTTCGTACAAGTATCGATTTTCTTTTTCACTCCAAATCCTATATCTTTGTTCCCGCTTTCGGGGCTCCGGCCCCAGTGTGATGTTGAAAAAAGACTGACAATGATTCCTCAGATAAGAATGGCGGATTACAACTATCCGCTTCCCGACGACAGGATCGCCCGCTATCCCCTGGAAAGAAGGGATTCCTCGAAGCTTCTCCGCTATCGCGACGGAAAGGTCGACGACTATGTATTTACCGACCTTCCGACCCTTGTTCCCAGAGGCTGCACCATGGTGTTCAACGACACCAGGGTAGTGCCTGCAAGGATGCATTTCAGAAGGGAGAGCGGCGCTATTATAGAGGTATTCTGCCTGGAGCCGGTGCTTCCTTCGGAGTACAACCTCTGCTTTGCCGCCACCAGGAACTGCAGATGGAAGTGCGTAATCGGCAACGCCAAGAAATGGAAGGGGGACGTGCTGCACCTCATAAACCCTGAAAACGACCCTGCAATCGAGTCAATAGGGCTACGTGCGACCCTTGTGGAAAGGGACGGGCAGACGGGCGTGGTGGAGTTTGAATGGACTGATTCAAGGCCTTTCTCCGCCGTTCTCGAGGCTTGCGGGACCATTCCCATACCTCCGTATCTGGGAAGGGAGTCCGAGACCATCGACCAGACACGCTACCAGACCCTCTACGCAAGGGAAAGGGGCAGCGTGGCGGCTCCTACGGCCGGCCTTCACTTCTCCCAGGAAGTGCTCGCCCAGCTCTCCGCAAGGGACGTGTCCGTGGAGAAGGTGTGCCTGCACGTGGGCGCCGGGACGTTCCTTCCGGTGAAGAGCGAATCAGTCAGCGGGCATCACATGCACAGGGAGCCGTTCGTGGTGACAAGGGAGCTTCTTTCAAAGCTCGCATCCCCGGAGAAGGGAACCCTTGTTGCCGTCGGGACCACTTCCGTAAGGACTCTGGAATCCCTCTATTACATAGGGGCCAGGCTGCTTTCCGAAGGGGTGCTCGCAGACGTGGACCAGTGGGCCCCCTATGAGAAGGACTACCCATACTCTACGCAGGAGGCCCTCTGCGCCATAACAGACTATCTTGACAGCCATTCCCTGGGAAGCCTTGTCGCCGGAACTTCCCTTATCATAGTGCCGTCTTTCCGCTTCAGGATAGTGGACGGTCTTGTGACCAACTTCCATCAGCCGGAAAGCACGCTTCTGCTGCTTGTCGACGCCTTCGTCGGCGGGGAATGGAAGGGCATATACCGTCACGCCCTTTCGCACTCATACAGGTTCCTCTCCTACGGGGACTCGTCACTTCTGTGGAGGAAGGGCTCATCGGAAGCCTAGCATAATGCCGCATCTCCCCCCTTTTCCGCCTTTGAACTATGGGGGCGTTTTGCTATATTTGCATAGATTTTACAGACAATTTCAAACAAAGGAAAATACATGTCAAGCGATATAGGAGAATTTGACGAGATACGACCCTACACGGATGAGGAGGCGGCCGAGGCGCTGCACCGGCTGGCCCAGCATCCCAACGTGGTTGAGATCTCCAAGTTCCTCATACCGGAGGCCCCTCCGACCTATCTGAGGGACTTCCTCATGAACGTAAAGAGCATCGACGAGTTCCAGACCACCATCATGTCGCAGGTGATCCAGGACGTCCTCAAGAAGACGGCCCACAACTTCTCCTACGACGGTCTCGCGCACCTGGACGCCCTGGGAGGGAACCGTTTCCTTGCCATGAGCAACCACCGCGACATCATAATCGACCCGGCCATAATGCAGTGGGTCCTATACTGCAACGGCTACCCCCTGACGGAGGTCGCAGTGGGGGACAACCTCCTTTCGAACGAGTACGTCGAGTACCTCATCCGCTCCAACAGGATGATAAAGGTCATAAGGGGCATCAGCGCACGCAGCCTGTACCTTTCCTCGAAGCTCCTTTCCCGCTACATCCGCCAGGCCGTAACGACCAACAAGTCCTCCGTGTGGATAGCGCAGAGGGAGGGACGCACCAAGGACGGGGTGGACACCACCGAGCAGGGGCTCCTCAAGATGCTCGACATGAGCGGAGAAGGGGAGTTCACCGACAATTTCAAGGAGCTCAACATAGTGCCCCTCAGCATATCCTACGAGTATGAGCCATGCGACATCAGAAAGGCCCGCGAAGTGCTCATATCCCGTTACCAGAAATACGAGAAGGGAAGCAGGGAAGACCTTGTGAGCATCCTCACCGGCATAAGGCAGCAGAAGGGGAACATCCACCTCAACATCGGCCAGACCCTCTCAAGGGAGGAGATCGAGGAGGCCGCACAGTGCACCAAGAACGACCGCTACCAGGCTATACGCCACGACATAGACTCAAGGATAATATCCGGCTACAAGCTCTGGAAGACAAACTACATGGCCTGTGACATGATTCGCGGCGAGAGCACCTACGCAGACAGCTACACGCCAGAGGACGTGGAGGCGTTCACCCAGTACACCGAGCATCAGTTGGATACGGTAGAGAAGACCCTCGACCGCGATGAGCTGAGGGACGTGTTCCTCCATATCTACGCCAATCCGGTCATATCGAAGGAAAAGCTCGCAGACGGCACTTTCTTCGACAAGGCGTAGGCATTGGTCATACATGGAAAGGCGGCCCCTGACGTGGAGCCGTCTTTTTTGCTATCAGGAGGGGGATTCAGGTCAAAGGCAGACACGCCTGAGCCGCATGTGGCGGCTTTGACACCGTAACATCTCATTTCACAGCGAAAACAGGTCGTCCAATATGACTTCTCGGTCGACTATGCTTTTGTGCTTGCCATCGGATACCCCAAAGGTCGTTATGAATGTGTTCAGCACAGTCTTGTTGCAACCTGTTTCATCCTTGAAAAGGGCTGTCCTTTTTCGCAGTGTACTCCCGTATCCGTCAGTGATGACGTATGGACTTATGCTGAATTTGATTTCACAAAGATGTACGATCCTATCCGCCCTTTCTATAATGAGGTCTATCTGGCCGCCCTCCCGCTCCTCGAGTGGCTCCCCTTCGTGTCTCCACGATGATACTCTGGTCGCCACTCCGGAAATCCCCAGAGCCCCTTTTTCGAGCAGACCTGTCTACCTCGCGACAAATCCTTTCGGTCACACATACAAGAGAAATCATGAAGGCGACTACATTTGCTCTGATGATGAGGTTCGCCATATGTTCACGGATTCGGAGAGCCTTTCCAGACCATTTGACGGCCAGGTCTTTCCCAATCTTTCCGTGGAGGATAGCATAAGTGCAGATTCTGTCCGCAAGTACAAGATCCTGTTCGAGGAGCATCATCCTTCCCATCCCTGGCTCCAGCTTGACACCAGGGATTTCCTAAAGAAGATAGGGGCCATAGATGTTGAGATGTCTACAAAGGATGAAGGGCTCACGCTGGCTGGAATACTCATGTTTGGTCACGATGAGGCAATCCTTCATGTCGCACCGGGATATTTCGTAGATTATAGGGAGAAGATGTTTGCTGTAAAGCGATGGACGGACAGAATATGCCTGATGGTGACTGGGACGCCAATCTTTTCGAATTTTACTACAGGGTGTATCCAAAGCTCGCCCAGGCGCTTCCGGTTCCATTCGCGCTGGATGGCGACGCCAGAAAGAGCGAGACTCCTGCCCGTCAACTACCCACTCCCTAAAGGTTGTGGGCTTGTAACTGTCCAGTAGTCAAAACGACCGAAGGTCTCCTACCTTTTTTACGGACCGTCAGTCCGCTGACGTTACATCGTGGGACGGTTGACATGCGCCCCTTACGGAAGG
>Ga0181612_119868_pt1 | contig 34814 bp, 28 predicted proteins | sample HoacroProtozoa21_FD_119630 | JGI IMG/M metagenome (GOLD analysis project Ga0181612, IMG submission 119630) | Hoatzin crop microbial communities from Cojedes, Venezuel. Combined Assembly of Gp0051906, Gp0051904, Gp0051908 | reverse complement strand
CATAAATTAGTTGTTCGCGTTGGTAACGATGACCGGTTCACTCGGTGCGTCGATTCCGGCCTCGGCGAATGCAGCCGCGGCAGCCTCACGGAGACGATATCTCGCAGCATAGTAATCGGTCGATTTGCACCATACCAGGCAGTCGAATATGATCGAGCCCGCACCGTTTCCGGTAGCGCCGACAACAGGTGCCGGAGTCTGTACGAACATCGGGTCGCTCTCGCATGCCTTGAGCAAAGCCTCTTTAACGGCTGTAATGCTGGAACTTCCGCTTACTCCGAACTGCTCCTCGAGTCTTCTGAGTCCGGACTCGGTGTAGTTCATGATTACAGAAGTCGATGCGAGTCCGTTCGGAACCGTGACTATCTTGTTATCCCAAGTGTGGAGTTTGGTCGCCATGAGGTCGATTGCGTCAACCACACCCTCGGCGTCGCCGATTTTGACCTCATCGCCCGCCTTGAAGGGCTTGTTCAGGATGAGGAGGATGCCGCCGGCCAGATTACCGAGGCTGTCCTTGAGACCCAGAGCGATTGCCGCTCCGCAGGCACCTATTACGGTTACCAGCGATGCTGTGCTGATTCCGAGCTTCTGGAGAATCATGATGATTACGAATATCCACAGAAGGCCCTTAACTATTTTGATGATAAGTCCGTGAAGCGACGAATCGATTTTGCTCTTTCCGAGTGCTTTGGTTACGGCGCTCGCGATGATTGAAATTACGAGCCAGCCGACGAGACCGATGATTACCGCGTAGATAATCGGTCCCAAGATTGTTGCGCCTGTAAATGCTGATAAAATTCCCATTGTTCCCTTTCCTTTCTTTTATCTGCCTGCGCGGCGTCTCTCGAGCTCGTGCAGTAATTTCTTTCTGAGACGGATGTCGTCCGGAACTATCTCGACGAGTTCGTCGCCCGCGATGAATTCCAGTGCTTCCTCGAGCGTGAAGTGTCTGGCCGGAGTGAGTTTTATGTTCTCGTCGGAACCGGCGGCACGCATGTTGCTTACCTTCTTGGCTTTGCAGGGGTTTACCTCCATGTCGCCTGAGCGCGAGTTCATTCCGACGATCATGCCCTCATAAACTCTGGTGCCGGGTTCCACGAACATCTGGACACGCTCGCCGATGTTGAAGAGCGCGTACGGTGTGCAGACACCCTCCTCGATTGCGATAGCCACGCCGTTGGTTCTCTCCGGCACGTCGCCCTTATACTCCTCGTAATCGTAGAAGCGACGTTCCATCGTGCCCTCGCCGCGGGTATCGTTAATGAACTCGGACCTGTAGCCCAGAAGTCCTCTGGTCGGCGCGTGATAGACGATTCTGGAGTATCCGTTCTCGCCGCTCATCTCAATCATCATGCCCTTTCTCAGGTTCATCTTGGAGATGACGGTTCCGGAATACTCATCCGGCACGCTTATCACGACCTCCTCGACAGGCTCGAGCTTCTCGCCGTTCGGACCGCGCTTGTAAATGACCTCCGGCTTGGAAACCGCAAGTTCGTACCCCTCGCGGCGCATATTCTCTATCAAAATCGACAGATGCAGTTCGCCTCTTCCGGAGACTTTGAAGCAGTCGGTGCTGTCCGTCTCTTCCACGGTAAGTCCGACGTTGACCTCGAGTTCCTTCATGAGGCGATCCCTAATGTGGCGGGACGTAACGTACTTACCGACTTTGCCGGCAAACGGCGAGGAGTTAACCATGAAGTTCATGGAAAGCGTCGGCTCCTCGATGTGAATCATTTCCATCGCGTCCGGGTGATCCGGGTCGCAGACGGTCTCGCCTATCGAGATGTCCGAAATTCCCGAGAGAACCACGATATCTCCGCATTCCGCCTGCTCCACGGCCGTGCGCTTGAGCCCGCGGTACACGAACACCTGATTGATCTTCCTCTGAACCACAGAGCCGTCTTCCTTGGTCACCGCGACCTGCTGTCCCTCTCTCACGACTCCGCGCGTCACGCGGCCGATTCCGAGCCTTCCGATGTAGTCGTCATACGCGAGCGATGAGATCTGCATCTGCAGGGGTTCCTCTCTGCGGTCGGGATACGGTTCGCAATGCTCTATTATCGTATCGAACAAAGGCCTGAGATCAAAGCCGGCATAGCCCTCCGGGGTGTGCTTGAGCTTCTTGTCGCCCTGCTGGACTTCGATTCCCGCAACCTCTTCCGGGTCGAGAACGGCGATTCCCTGACGGGCAATTCCGTACAAAATCGGGAAGTCGAGCTGACTGTCGCTGGCGTTCAGGTCCATGAACAGTTCATATACCTCATCCACAACCTCATCGATTCTGGCGTCCTTTTTATCAATCTTATTGATGAACAAAATCGGATCGATTCCCTGCTCGAGGGATTTGGTAAGAACAAACCTCGTCTGCGGCATCGGCCCCTCGCTGGAGTCTACCAGCAGGATTACCGTGTCGACTGTCTTCATGATGCGCTCTACCTCGGACGAAAAGTCCGCGTGGCCCGGCGTGTCAACTATGTTTATCTTTACGTCCCCGTGCATAATCGAGCAGTTCTTGGAATAGATTGTAATTCCTCTCTCACGCTCGATATCATCGGAGTCCATTACGCAGTCGAGCATCTCCTCGTTGTCCCTGAAAACGCCGCTCTGCTTGAGGAAAGCATCCACCAGAGTGGACTTTCCGGCATCGACGTGGGCAATCACCGCGATGTTGATTATCTTCTGCTTTTCAGCCATATTTTCGGTACCTTCTCTCTTCAAACTTGTAACAATATATTTTAACACGGAACACGGCTTGTAACAACGCTAGTTGATGTCCCAGTTAATTGGGTCCATGCCGTTATCCGTGAGGAATTGGTTGCAGTTGATAAAGTAGTTGCCGCCGAAGAAGCCGTTGTAGGCTGACAGCGGACTGGGGTGGGCTCCTTCGAGGACGAGGTGTCGCTCGGTGTTGATGAAGGATTTCTTGGAGCGGGCGTTGGCTCCCCAGAGGATGAACACCATGGGTTTCTCTCTGTCGGAGAGTTTCTGGATGACGTGGTCGGTGAACGTTTCCCAGCCGTGGCCGCGGTGAGAGCCTGCCTTGTGCTCACGAACGGTGAGGCAGGTATTGAGAAGCAGGACGCCCTGCTCTGCCCACGGCATCAGGTATCCGTTATTCTTTCTGGGAATCGGAATCTCGAGTTCGTCGTTCAGTTCTTTGAATATGTTTCTGACCGAGGGAGGCTGCCTCACTCCGGGGCGCACCGAAAAAGCCATGCCGTGTGCCTGGCCGGGCTCGTGGTACGGGTCCTGTCCCAGGATGACGACCTTCACGTCCTCGTACGGTACCGTTCTGAACGCGTTGAAGATGTCGTGCTTATCGGGGTAGACTATGCAGCTGCCGTACTCTGCCTTCAGAAATTCTCTGAGCTTCTGATAGTATTCGCTTTCGAATTCCGGGGCGAGTATCTCGCTCCAGGAGTTTCCCAAATCAATCATTACTTAATCTCCTCGATGCAGCGCTCGATCCTGGCGCGGGTCATTTCCTCGCCCATTATCTGCTGGATCGTCCAGACGTCAGGCGACTGGGCACGGCCCATGAGTGCGATTCTTATGACCGTGCTTACGTGACCGACGTGGCCCTTGTAATCGTCCGGATTTTTCTTGTAATCCTTGGGCTTGGCGGCATAGCCGAGGTTCACCGCGATTTCCCTTATCTTTCCGAACCATTCGCTTTGATCGTCGGAATGGGAATATCCCTCGAGGTAGGCACGGAGTATCGCCGGGATGTCCTCCGCCGGAACCTCCTGCGGGAACTCGTCACGCACGTAGCTGTCGCTGTAGTAGAGGTCGTCAAAGAAGTAGCTGATGAACTCCACCATCTGCCTTGCGTAGATGAAATCCTTGCGCGGCTTGGCATCGTTTCTTCCGAGATCGAGTATCTTCTCAAGGTATTCGCGGTCCTCGAAAATCGGCGCGAGCTCGGGTCTGAACTCCTCCGACCAGCTCTTAAGAAAATCGTAGAGCCCGGATGCCGGGACCTTGAGCAGCACGTCTTTACTTATGTCGTTCAGTTTATCGAGGTCGAACAAAGCCCCGGAATTGCTCATTTTCTCGGTTGTGAATTTGAATTCTTCTATCGACGCGTCCGGGTTCTCCGCCCTCCACTCCTCGTAGTTGGAGTTCAGGATTGTGAGCAGGTACTCGCGAACCGCCTCCGGGTAGTAGCCCTCGTTTCTGTAATAGTCGAGCGAGAGCTCAGGATCCTTGCGCTTGCTGAGTTTGCGCTTGGTGCCGGTCCCCTCGTCCATCTTCATGAGCTGCGCTGTGTGGCAGTAAACAGGCAGTTCCCAGCCCATCCTTCTGAAGAGCTCCTCGTGAATCGGAAGCGACGGCAGCCACTCTGCGCCTCTCACGACGTGGGTAGTCCTCATGAAATGGTCATCTACCACGTGAGCAAAGTGATAGGTCGGGATGCCTGTGGTCTTCAGAATTACGACATCCTGGAAGTTCTCGGGCATGTCGAGGTCGCCCCTTATCGCGTCGTAAACGCTGATGCGGCGGGCGTCCTCCTTCTGCTGATCCGGGTCTCCGCCGGACTTAAGCCTGATGACATAAGGCCTGCCCTCGTCAATGGCCTTCTTGACATCGTCATACGAGCGGTCTCTCCACGCCGCGTATTCGCCGTAGATTCCCGGGTTTTCCTTATTCTGCTCCTGTCCGGCTCTGATCTCCGAAATCTCGTCCTCGGTAAGGAAGCACGGGTACGCGTTCCCCTCCTCGACGAGTTTCTTGGCACAAACAGCGTAAATTTCGCCCCTCTCGCTCTGCGTGTACGGCCCGTAGTTTCCGGTGTCACCGGCGAGTCCCGCGCCCTCGTCAAAGTTGATATCAAAGAACCTGAGCGAATCGATTATGATTTTCACCGCACCCTCGACGTAGCGCTTGTCGTCCGTGTCCTCAATTCTCAGGAAAAACACGCCGCCCGACTGATGCGCAAGCCGCTCGTCAACAAAGGCTCCGTACAGGTTTCCGAGGTGTATGAACCCCGTCGGGCTCGGTCCGAGACGCGTGACTATCGCACCCTCCGGGAGCTCCCTCTCGGGAAAACGCTTCTCCAAATCGTCTATGGTCTCCTTTACATCCGGGAACAAGAGCTCCGCGATGCGGCCGGAATCGGGATTTACTGTGTTTGCAGCCATAATTTTTATATCTCCTTAAAACAAATTCATTTCAACACTAAAAGCCGCCTCGCGGGTTTTGTTCGTTCGGCAGCCCGTATCAAATTATATATGTCGGGGTATGGTTTTTCAAGCCGATAAATAGTATAATGAGGCCATGGGAAGACTAGAAAAGACTTATATCTCCAAGGACGCCAATATTCGTCTTAAGGAGTACCTCGAGACCGAGGGGCGCAACGTGCAACTCGTGGCTACCGAGGGAATCGTTGATAGATACATTTCGAACCACGCTGACGTATTTCTCTGCAAAATGGGATGGGATGACAGCGCGCCGATTTTTTATGCCACGGCGTCGGACCTGGGACCGTATTATCCGCAGGATTCGGCCTTTAACGCGGCATGTACCGGGAAATATTTCATACATAATCTTTCAATCACAGCGCCTGCTCTTCTGAAATCTGCTGAAGAACTGGGCATGACGATGGTTAACGTGTCTCAGGGTTACACCAAGTGCAATGTCGCGATAGTGGACGAGAACTCGATTATTACGAGCGATCCGAGCATTATCAGGGCCTGCGCTGATTTCCCCGAGCTCGATGTGCTTGAGATTGAACCCGGACATATCAGGCTGGACGGCTATTCGACCGGCTTTATCGGCGGGACATGCGGCAGAATCGAAAATACCATGGTCTTCAACGGTAACATCTCGGTGCATCCGGATTTCGCCAAGATTGTTGATTTCATCGAGGCGAGGAACCTCTCAATCAAGTGGTTCCCGGAGTATCAGTTGACGGACATCGGTTCTATATTGTAGTTAATAGTGCGAGTTTTTTGGCAGCCGGCCGGGACCGACCGGCTTTTTGAAGTATTTAGAAGAACAAAATCGCTTCGCGCGGTTTTTAAGTATTTTGGTCGCTTGGAAGTATGAAGAAGCATGCAATAATTCCGATATTTATACCGCATCTCGGATGCCCCAACGCCTGCGTGTTCTGCAATCAGGTAAGAATTACCGCGAGGCACGGGGCCCCTTCTTCTTCGGACGTCCGCGGCATCTGCGAAACCTGGCTTTCGACGCTGACAGATCCGAGGCCCGATGTAATCGAACTCGCCTTCTACGGTGGGAGTTTCACGGCGATTCCGCTCGATATGCAGCGGATGTACCTTTCTGTTGCCAAAGAGTATAAGGATTCCGGTCGGATTGATAAGATTCACATGTCTACCCGGCCGGACTGCATAAGCCGTGAAATCCTTGATTTGGCTGTCTCCTACGGTGTAGACACCATCGAACTCGGCGTGCAGTCGTTCGACGAGGAGGTGCTCACACTCTCCAGGCGCGGTCACGATGTCCGGGCAGTGTATGAGGCCTGCGATTTAATAAAGGAGTACGGGCTGGAGCTCGGGATTCAACTCATGGTCGGACTTCCGGGCGATACCTTGGAGAAGGATGTGTATTCTGCTTCGGAAGCGGCACGGATAGGCCCTTCGCTCGCGAGGCTCTACCCCACTCTGGTGCTTGAGGATACCGAACTCTATGACCTTTGTTCGTCGGGGGAATACGTTCCGATGACCCGCGAGGAGGCGGTAACCCGGACGGCCGCGATGTACCGGATTCTGCGGGACGCGGGGATTACCATTATGAGGGTCGGGCTGAAGAGCACGGATTTGATAAATAACGAGGCTCTGGGCGAGATGAACGCCGGGGCCTACCACCCCGCTTTCAGGCAGCTCGTGGAGTCGCGAATCGCGAGGGAGGATATCTGCGAGATGCTGGACGAGTCTGGCGGCACTAAAATCCGTATTTTCTCGCATCCTTCGTGGTTTTCTGATATGATTGGACAAGGCGGGGAAAATCGCAAGTATCTTGAGGAGCGATATCCCAATCTCAATATGAGTTTCGGAGTTGATGAAACGCTTACGCCGGGCAAATTCAGGGTTTCGGCGTTACAGGAAGTGTAAGAAGGAGAAGAAAATGGCTAACGAACAGGAAAGAGCAGTTGTGACCGTTATCGGTAAGGACGCAGTCGGGATTCTGGCCAAGGTCTCGGGTGCCTGTGCCAACGCATCAGCGAACGTTGTGGACGTTACGCAGTCCGTAATGCAGGATTTTTTCTGCATGATTATGATTATCGACATCGCGGGTGCCACAATGTCCATCGATGAACTTCAGGAGTCCATCAGTAATGACGCACCCGGAATGAAGGTTCACGTAATGCATGAGAATATATTCGACGCGATGCACAGAATCTAGCGGCGGCGGGATGGTCTGCCGGCCGGGCCGGCCTTAAGTATCTGCAATTTGTTCGGAGGATTACCAATGCTCAACATGAAGGATATCATGGAAACCATAACCATGATACAGGACGAAAACCTTGATATAAGAACGATTACCATGGGCATCTCCCTTATCGACTGTGCCGACAGCGATATCGATGAGTCATGCCGAAAGATATACGAGAAGATTACGAGCTCCGCCGAAAACCTCGTGGCGACGGGCGAGGCTCTTTCCAAGAAATACGGCATTCCGATTGTGAACAAAAGAATTTCGGTTACGCCGATATCTCTTCTCGCGGGCGTATCGGGCGGAGACCCGGTAAAATACGCACTCACGCTCGACCGTGCCGCCAAGGCCTGCGGAGTCGACTTTATAGGCGGATTCTCGGCTTTGGTGCATAAAGGATTCGCTGCAGGCGACCGCGAATTAATCGACGCAATTCCGGAGGCGCTCTCCTCTACCGATTTGGTGTGCTCATCCGTAAACGTCGGTTCCACTCGCGCCGGAATAAATATGGACGCCGTAGCACTTATGGGACATAAAGTACGAGAAGCCGCGGAACAGACTTCCGACAGGCAGTGCATCGGAGCCGCCAAACTGGTGGTGTTCTGCAACGCCGTCGAGGACAACCCGTTCATGGCCGGTGCTTTCCACGGAATCGGCGAGGCCGATAAGGTCCTCTCGGTCGGAGTTTCGGGCCCGGGCGTGGTTCGTGCTGTGCTCGCAGACATGCCTGATGACGCGCCGCTTAACGAGGTCGCGGAAACAATCAAAAAGACAGCGTTTAAGATTACAAGAGTCGGTCAACTCGTGGGTTCGGAGGCAGCCGGAATGCTCGGCGTTCCGTTCGGAATCGTTGACCTCTCGCTCGCCCCCACTCCCGCTGTAGGTGATTCTGTCGCTCACATACTCGAGGAGATCGGTCTCGAGCAGACCGGTGCGCACGGCACCACCGCGGCGCTCGCAATGCTTAACGACGCGGTTAAGAAAGGCGGAGTCATGGCCTCCTCCAGCGTCGGCGGACTCTCAGGCGCGTTCATACCCGTGAGTGAAGACGCCGGAATGATTGCGGCAGCCCGTTCAGGGAATTTGTCCATAGAAAAGTTAGAGGCAATGACGGCGGTCTGCTCTGTCGGTCTCGATATGATAGTTATTCCGGGCGACACTGCTCCTGAGGTTATAAGCGCAATTATAGCGGACGAGGCCGCAATCGGAATGGTGAACAGCAAGACTACGGCGGTCAGAGTGATTCCGGCAATCGGTCTTTCGGAGGGCGAGGAACTCGATTTCGGCGGGCTTCTCGGCTACGGCCCCGTCATGAAGCTCAGGACCTCATCCCCTGCCGTAATGATAAAAAGAGGCGGCAGGATACCTGCGCCCCTTCAGAGCCTCAAAAATTGATATAAAAGCGCGGACCCGCCTCGGCGCCGATTAGTCCTGCAGCCGCTGCGTATCGTAGAGCCTGGCGTACTTACCGCCCGCGGCCATCAGTTCGTCATGCGTTCCCTGCTCGAGAATTTCTCCGTTATCTATCAAAATTGTTCTGTCGGCGTTTCTCACCGTAGCGAGCCTGTGTGCAATCACCAGGCTTGTTCTCCCCTCGGCGAGCTCATCAAAAGATTCCTGTATCTCGCGTTCGGTTATGGTATCGAGTGCCGAGGTCGCCTCATCCAATATCAGGATGGCCGGGTTCTTAAGAAATATGCGCGCTATGGATATTCTTTGACGCTGACCGCCGGAGAGCATCGTTCCGCGTTCACCCACATAGGTGTCAAAACCGTCGGGCATCGCCATTATGTCATCGTAGATTCTGGCGCGTTTTGCCGCGTTTATGACCTCATCCCGTGATGCGCCCGGGCGGCCGTAGAGTATGTTGTTGTATATGGTGTCCGCAAAGATGAATACTTCTTGTTGGACTATGCCGATGTTCTCGGCAATTGACTTCTTGGTAACATCCCGAACGTTCTGTCCGTCGATTTTGATTGAGCCGCTTGTGACGTCGTAAAACCTCGGAATTAACTGACAGAGCGTGGTTTTGCCGCCGCCCGAATGTCCGACCACCGCGAGAGTCTCGCCCGGCGTCACATGGAGCGAAACGTGCTTAAGAACCTCCTGACGCCCGTCGTAGGTGAACGAAACGTCGTCGACATCGATCTCTCCGCCGGTGACAAAGAGTGCAGGATCGTTTTGTTTTTCGGGAACCGAAGGCTTTACAGACATGAGTTCCATGAACCGCCTGAGACCCGCAGTACCGCTCGCGAAAATCTCGGCGAAATTTGCCATTCTCCTTATCGGCGTTATGTATGAGGAAACGAATAAAGTGAACGTAATGAGGTCCACATAGGTCATACTTCCGTCCATAACGAATTTGCTGCCGACCGCGATTATTACGACCGGCATTATGCACATAAAGAACTCCTGACTGGCGTTAAAAATGCCGAAGGCCTTATAATATTCTTTCTTTGCCGACTTGAACTTATCGTTCGATGCCTCGAACCTCTTCCTGTCCACCTCCTCGTTGGCGAAGGCCTTGGATGTCTTCATCCCGGAGATGCATGATTCGGCCTCCGCGTTTATAGACGCCATCCTGACCTTTACCTCTGTGGATGCCTTCCTCAGTCTGGTTCTTGTAATCATAACAACCGCGATGAAAATCGGCACCAGTATCGCGAGCACCAGTGCGAGGCGCCACTCTATAGTGAACATGAAAATCAAAGAGCCCACTATCGTAAGGAGGCATATCAAAAGATCCTCCGGGCCGTGGTGTGAAAGCTCGGTAATCTCGAAAAGATCCCCCGTAAGCCTGCTCATCAAAGTCCCCGTCCGGTTTTTATCGTAGAATTCAAAATCCAGTGTCTGAAGGTGGCAGAACAGGTCTTCCCTTATATCTGCCTCCACCAGCACTCCGAATGAGTGCCCTATATACGTCATTACGAAATACGCAAGAGACCTTATGACGTAGAAAAGCGCGACAATCGCCATCACGGCGAACAAAGCCTTGTATTTGCTGTCCGGAATGAGGTCATACATGGCATGCCGCGAAACGAGCGGAAACGCCAAATCAACGGCCGCTATGAAAAGCGCGCAGCACATGTCGAGTATGAACAATCTTATATGCGGTTTGAAATAGCCGAAAAGCGTCTTAAACATATTTACTCCGTTAAAAAAAAGGCACGCCGCCATAAGCGGCGCGCCCTTAATACTTAACTACTTCTCTTCCTTGTTCTTGATAACTGCCTGTGCAGCCGCAAGTCTTGCTACCGGTACACGGAACGGTGAGCAGGAAACATAGTTGAGACCTACCTTGTGGCAGAACTCGATGGTTCTCGGATCTCCGCCGTGCTCGCCGCAGATACCGAGTTTCAGGTTGCTGCGAACGCCTCTTCCGAGTTCGCAGGCCATCTTGACCAGTTTGCCTACGCCGTCCTGATCCAGTGTCTGGAAGATGTTGTCCTTGAAGATTCCCTTGTCCTCATAGACTTTGATAATCTTGCCCGTATCGTCACGGGAGAATCCGAATGTCATCTGAGTAAGGTCGTTGGTTCCGAACGAGAAGAATTCAGCGTACTCCGCGATTTCGTCGGCTGTGAGAGCAGCCCTCGGAATCTCGATCATCGTTCCGATGAGGTACTTGATGTCGGAGTTCTTCTCTTCCTTTACCTTCTCGGCCGTGCTCTGAACGATGTCTCTCACGTACTTCATCTCTGTGTCGATGCAGGTAAGCGGGATCATGATCTCAGGAACTATGTCATAGCCCTTCTCGTTCTTGACCTCGATAGCGGCCTCCATGATGGCTCTGGTCTGCATCTCTGCGATCTCAGGATATGTGACCGCAAGACGGCATCCGCGGTGTCCGAGCATCGGGTTGAACTCGTGCAGGTCTACCGTAGCCTTCTGGAGCTTCTCCATCGGGATGTTGTACTGCTCGGAGAGAACCTTCATGTCCTCCTCGGTCTTCGGCAGGAACTCGTGAAGCGGCGGATCCAGCAGTCTGATTGTGACCGGCTTGTCTTCCATTGCCTCGTAGATTCCCTTGAAGTCGCCCTTCTGATACGGAAGGAGTCCGTCGAGAGCTTCTCTTCTCTCTTCCTCGGTGTCCGCTACGATCATGCGGCGGATAGCCGGGATTCTCTCGTCCTCGAAGAACATATGCTCTGTACGGCAAAGACCGATACCCTCGGCACCGAACTCGACAGCCTGGAGTGCGTCTCTCGGCGTATCGGCGTTGGTTCTTACCTTCAGGGTTCTGATTCCGTCAGCCCAGCTCATGATTGTTCCGAAGTCGCCGGAGAGTTCCGGTGCAACTGTTGCAATCTCGCCCTCGTAAACGGTACCGTTGCTTCCGTTCAGGGAGATGAACTCGCCCTCTGTATAGGTCTTGTCACCGACCTTCATGGTCTTGTCAGCCTCGGATACTACAATCTCGGAGCAGCCCGCTACGCAGCATTTACCCATGCCTCTTGCTACTACTGCAGCGTGGGAGGTCATTCCGCCTCTTGCTGTCAAAATGCCTTCGGCGGCAACCATTCCCGCGAGGTCCTCAGGAGAGGTCTCTTCTCTTACGAGGATTGCCTTCTCACCCTGAGCAACTGCGTCAGCGGCGTCCTCAGCCGTGAAGTAAATCTTTCCGGATGCTGCGCCCGGGGATGCCGGGAGACCCTTGGCGATGGATACTGCAGCCTTCTCAGCGGCGTCATCAAAACGCGGGTGGAGAAGCTGGTCGACCATCTCAGGCTCTATACGCATAACAGCGGTTTCCTTATCGATGAGGCCCTCATTAACCATGTCGACAGCGATCTTAACTGCGGAAGCAGCCGTTCTCTTGCCGTTTCTGGTCTGGAGCATGTACAGCTTATTGCGCTCTACCGTGAACTCCATATCCTGCATATCCTGATAGTGCTTCTCAAGGATTTCAGCGGTCTTGATGAAGTCCTTATATACTTCCGGGAAGCTCTCTGCCATCTCAGCGATCGGCTTAGGTGTTCTGATACCGGCAACGACGTCCTCGCCCTGAGCATTTACCAGGAACTCACCGAAGATTTTGTTCTCGCCGTCAGCCGGGCTTCTGGTGAACGCAACACCTGTACCGGAGGTCTCGCCCATGTTGCCGAATACCATCGACTGTACGTTTACAGCGGTTCCGAGGTCGTCAGGAATGTTGTTCAGCTTTCTGTAGAGGATGGCTCTGTCGTTGTTCCAGGAACGGAATACGGCTTTGATGGCTTCCATCAGCTGTTCCTTCGGATCCTGCGGGAAATCCTTTCCGATAACGGACTTATAGAGTTCTTTGTACTGAACGATGACGTTCTTAAGGTCATCAGCGGTAAGGTCTACGTCATACTCGGCGCCGACCTCAGCCTTTACCTTGTTGAAGATCTCGTTGAACTTGGCCATCGGAACTTCCATGACCACATCGCCGAACATCTGGATGAAACGTCTGTAGCTGTCCTGTGCGAATCTCTCGTTCTCTGTGAGTTCAGCGAGTGCCTTGACGGTGTCGTCGTTGAGTCCGAGGTTGAGGATGGTGTCCATCATACCCGGCATCGAGAATACAGCACCGGAACGTACCGAAACGAGAAGCGGATTGGAGACGTCACCGAGAGTCTTTCCGGTTACGCTCTCCAGCTCGGCGAGTTTCTCTTTGATCTGTTCAACGATTTCGTCCGAAATCTGTCCGCCGTCTTCATAGTACTTGGTGCAGGCTTCCGTGGATACGGTGAAACCGAACGGTACCGGCAGACCGATTTTGGTCATCTCAGCAAGGTTAGCGCCTTTGCCGCCGAGCAGGCTGCGCATGTCCTTGGAGCCTTCGTTGAACGAATAAACATACTTTTTCATTTGGGGGCCTCCTTTATAGCCGTGTTCCGACAAACTGCTCTTCCAGCTAAAACTGCAGTCTGTCCTCGATGTACTGTCTGACTTCTGAGATCGGCAGGCGAACCTGCTCCATCGTGTCGCGGTCTCTTATGGTCACGCAGCCGTCGTTCTCTGTATCAAAGTCTACACAGATGCAGAACGGTGTCCCGATCTCATCCTCTCTGCGGTACCTCTTGCCTATCGATCCGGAAGCATCAAAGTCCACATTGAAGTGGTTCGAAAGCTCCTCGTAGACGGGCCTGGCCGTGTCGCTCAGTTTCTTGGAAAGCGGCAGCACCGCGGCCTTGAAGGGTGCCAGAGCAGGATGCAGATGAAGGACGACACGCGTATCTTCCTTGCCGTCCGCACTTACGAGGGTTTCCTCGTCGTACGCGTCCACCAGGAATGCGAGTGCCACTCTGTCCGCACCGAGCGAAGGCTCGATACAATATGGAATATACTCTTCGCGGGTGTCCGGGTCGAGATACGTCATGCTCTCTCCGGAGAACTCCGCGTGCTTACTGAGATCAAAGTCCGTACGGTCGGCTATGCCCCACAATTCTCCCCAGCCGAACGGGAAAGCGTACTCGATATCAGTAGTAGCCTTACTGTAGTGAGAAAGTTCTTCTTTCTCATGATCCCTCAGGCGCATGTTTTCTTCTTTCATGCCGAGTGCCTTCAGGAAGTTCTCACAATAACTTCTCCAGTAATCGAACCACTCAAGGTCCGTTCCGGGCTTGCAGAAGAACTCGAGTTCCATCTGCTCGAATTCTCTGGTCCTGAATGTAAAGTTACCGGGAGTTATCTCGTTTCTGAATGATTTACCGATCTGGCCGATTCCGAAAGGAATCTTCTTGCGGCTCGTACGGAGCACATTCTTGAAGTTTACGAATATGCCCTGCGCGGTTTCCGGTCTCAGATAAATCTGCGCCGTCGAGTCCTCCGTAACACCCTGGAATGTCTTGAACATCAGGTTGAACTGACGGATTCCGGTGAAGTTGCTCTTGCCGCACTCCGGGCACGGAATCTCGTGCTCACGGATATATGTCTCGAGCTTCTCGTTGCTCCATCCGTCCACCGTCTCGACCGGAAGTCCGTTGGCCTGCTGATACTCCTCGATGAGCTTATCCGCTCTGAATCTGGACTGGCACTCGCGGCAGTCGATCAAAGGATCCGAAAATCCTCCGACGTGTCCCGACGCTTCCCATGTCCTCGGGTTCATGAGTATCGCGGCGTCCAGTCCCACGTTATATTCCGAGCACTGAACGAACTTCTTCCACCAGGCTCTCTTGACGTTGTTCTTATACTCAACGCCGAGCGGGCCGTAATCCCAGGTGTTCGCGAGGCCGCCGTAGATTTCAGAGCCGGGGAAGATGAATCCCCGGTTCTTGGCCAGCGCGACTATTTTTTCCATTGTAGCTTTTTCGTTTGCCATTCTTGCTAAGTTCTCCAAGCTTATTCTTCTACTGCTTATTCTTCTACTGCTTCTTCAACAGCCTCTGCGGTATCCTCGACCTTCTCCTCGGCTGCTTCTGCCGCGTCGGCAGCTGCCTCTTCAGCCTCGTCCTTGATATCATCAAAGGCATCAGCGAGATCCTCGGCCTTGTCGGTTACCTTTTCTTTTACGTTCTGGACGGCATCCTCTGCCTTATCCTTCAGACCCTTCAGGTCCTCGGTTACGCTCTCTTTGAATTCGTCAAAATCGAATTCCTTGATGTTGGACTTAACATCCTCAGCACCCTGAGTTACCTTGTCAGTAGCTCTCGCGGCAGCGTCCTTGGCCCTATTCACGGTGTCGTTTCCGGCGGACTTTACCTTGTCGGCGATGTCAGGAACATTGTCCTTTACGTTTCCGTAGAGCTCGGTTCCCTTATCCTTGACTGTTCCGTAGACCTCGGTTCCCTTTTCCTTAACGGTTCCGTAAACCTCGGTTCCTTTCTCCTTAACTGTATTGGCTGCGTTCTCGGCCTTCTCGGAGATGTCTACTACAGACCCGTCATCCTTAATGAACTGAATCTTGCACTTGAACCCGAATGCGGCTACGATTCCCGCGATTGCGCCCCACGGAGCGATAACTGTTCCGAGGATGCCGACCGTAAGAGGAATGTCAAGGATTGTCTTGTCGTCCTTGGTGATGACGATCCTGGATACATTACCCTTCTTGACCGTCTCCTTCATCTTGTCGACCAGTTCCTGACTCTTTTCCTTGGCCGTGTCGGTTACGTTGGTCTTGGTGGTCTCTGTCGCGTCAAAAGAATCCTCGAGTGCCACGATAGCGTCTACAACGTTGCCGTCAGCAGCCTCAAGTGCATCCTTGGCCTCCTTATAGGTGACGCCGGTGCGGTCTCTGACCAGTTCGATTTTTTCCAATGTGATTTCCATATCTTCTCCTCCGTTTTCTGTCCGCCGCTATAGCGGGCTACACTTTCTTTACAAGCAAATCCCCGGCTCCCGCGGTCGCCTAAAGCAGGCTCTCGCTCTTCAGAGCCGAGATGTCTAAATGATAAGCGATATATTCTTTCAGAATACCCCGAAGTTCCCTGGCCGTGCTCTCTTCCAAAGCGATTTTCTCAAAGGCCGCAAGCGGTTTCCTTCGGAAATATTCAACAATACTAACTATATCAAATCCCGGTTCATAAATCAATCTGCAGATGCTGTCTTCGGGCGTTTTCTCATAGATTTTTTTGAGACAATTTTCGCAGATCATTCCGCCCTCCGGAATGCTGAACGCCTTTACGCTTTTTTCGCCGCAGGAGGCGCAGTTTTCCGTCGCGATCCCGCACCCGAGAATGTCCAGAAGCTTCACCTGATACGCGATAATCAAAGTATCGAACGCGGTTTTTCTCTTCTCCGCGACCATCAAAAAATCAAGCAGGAGGCTGTACAGCCCGGGCTGCGGTGCCTCCTCCGGAAGGGCTTTGTCGGTAAGCTCAAGCACATACGAGCACGCGAAAAATCTGTCTAAGTTATCTCCTATGCCGTAGAAGCTCTTCTTGACGTCAGCCCCGTTTATATCGTAATGGTCTCTGTTTTTATATATTTCGTAGTGTCCGTAGGCAAAGGGACTTATGGCGAGGGCGGACTTGGACTTGCTGTTCCTTTCGGTTATGCTCGTTCCGCAGCTGATTTTCCCGTACTTCTGCGTGAACAAAGATATCATCCTTCGTCCGGATGCCGCCTTTATCTGTCTTAAAACTATGCCGTCTGTGTCGACATTCATTAAAACATCTCCATAAATCAAATTACCAAAAGCCGCGCATCCCTCAGGGCTCGCGGCTCATACATCGCACGGCTCACTTCCGCAAATCGCTACTTCTCATTATACCCGAAATTCGTTATCGCGATATCCGAATCGCGCCAGTTTTCTTTGACCTTAACAAAGAGTTCCAGATACACCTTGGTTCCGAGCAAAGCCTCTATCTCGAGTCTCGCGCTCTTCCCTATTCCCTTCAGTTTGCGGCCCTGCTTTCCGATGATGATTCCCTTATGGGATTTCTTCTCGCAGTAGATGACCGCACTTATCTCGGTTAAGCCTTCCTTCTCTTCGAATTTCTCAATTTCGACGGCCGTGCCGTGAGGGATTTCCTGGTCGAGATAAAGGAGCAGCTTCTCCCTGATAATCTCGCTGACTATGAACCTCTCCGGGTCGTCAGTCACCATATCGGCCGGGAAGTACATCGGGCCTTCTTCCATGTACGATTCTATGCCCGCGACGAGTTCCGGAACGTTGGTTCCGTTAAGTGCCGATGTTCCGTAGATACCCTGAAATACGCCCATCTCATCGTAGGTGTCGTAGGTCTCCTTGAATTCCGCCGGATCCATCTCGTCGATTTTGTTGATGACGAGGAGTTTGGGTGTGTCGACGTCCTTCAGCATTTCGAGGATGTACTTGTCGCCGGTGCCCTTGGACGGTGCACTGTCAACGAGGAAGAGGATGAGGTCTACCTCCTTGAATGTGCGTATGGCCGTGTCAGTCATTGCCCGGCCGAGCTTGTTATGCGCCTTGTGGATGCCCGGCGTGTCGATAAACACAATCTGAACGCCGTCAGGGTCTCCGCTCTTGCCGAAGAACGCGTCGATTACATCGGCCGTGCCGGCCGCGGCAGCAGTCTCTGCCACTTCTGCCGCAGTGTCGGACGCTGCAGCATTATCCGCGCTCTCCAGCCTTGTATAAATCCCGCGTATGCTGTTTCTGGTCGTCTGAGGCTTGGCCGTTGTTATGGCGATTTTCTCGCCGAGTATGTTGTTCATGAGCGTCGATTTACCGACGTTCGGCCTGCCGATTATTCCTACAAATCCGGATTTCACAGTCTGAATCCCTCCGGCAAAAGTTCCCTGAGCGTGTAATATCTTAATGTGTCTTCGCTGTCTCCGCTGAATACTATGAGGTCGGGCGCGAATTCATAGAGGAACTGCCTGCAGATTCCGCACGGCCACACTTCGCCGCCGCTGCTTGCGAGCGCCAGTTTGACAAAATCCCTGTGTCCCTCGGATATCGCTTTGACTGCGGTGGTTCTCTCCGCGCATATCGCCGCTCCGAGCGAGGAGTTCTCGATATTGCATCCGGTGAACACCTCTCCGCTCTCCGTCAAAATTGCCGCGCCGACATTAAATTTCGAAAACGGCGCGTATGAGTTCTTCATGGCTTCTTTAGCCTTAAGATATAGTTCCTTGTCGTCCATTTCTAATCCTTTCCTTTCAGTCCGGGCTGCCCCGTTCATAGGTCACGTCCCCGGGCCATCAACCTCGCCGGGCAGCCATCGTCAGTCTTCGTTCGGAAGTCCGAGGCCTTCCATAACTTCTTCTTCCCTCGCACGCATCACGCGTTTCTCGTCCTCTTCCATGTGATCATATCCCAGAAGGTGCAGGATGCTGTGTGTAAACAAATATATTGTCTCGCGTTCTTCGGAGTGTCCGAACTCGAGAGCCTGCTCTTTGATTTTATCTGTGCATATCACCACGTCGCCGAGGCAGATTTCGCCTTCGTCCGGGAATTCCGCGGGCTCCTCGTACTGCGGGAACGAGAGCACGTCCGTCACGCTGTCCACTCCGCGGTGGTCGCGATTTAGTTCCTGTATCTCCTCTCCGGAAACAAAGGTCACGGATATCTCGCATCTCTCCGGGTCTACATCCTCCTTCTCGAGGCACGCTGCCGCGGCTTTCTCCATGAGTTCGTACATTTCCTGCGAAACGGCTTGTTCGTCATCAAAGTATATTGTCATATCTGCCTTTCGTTTCCCGCGGATGCGGGCCTCCCCGCCTTGCGGGCTTTGTTCGTTACTTTATGCTTGTGGAATCGTCGTCGGGATACTTATCATAGTACGCCTGATAGGCGTTAACTATGCGTTTCACTAGCTCGTGGCGAATCACGTCGACGTCCTTGAGATAGCAGAACTCGATGCCCTCGGTGTGCCTAAGAATCTTTTCCGCCTCTATCAGGCCGCTTTTGCTTCCGCGCGGGAGGTCTATCTGCGTGACGTCGCCGTTTACGACTACCCGCGAGCCCTGTCCCATCCTAGTGAGGAACATCTTCATCTGCTCTCTGGTTGTATTCTGGGCCTCATCGAGAATCATGAACGCGTTGTTCAGCGTACGGCCGCGCATGTAGGCGAGCGGGACGACCTCGATTGCTTCTTTTTCCTTGAGCCTGAGGGCGTTGTCGCGGCCGAGTATCTCGTAGAGCGCGTCATAAAGCGGCCTGAGATACGGGTCGACCTTTTCCTGCAGGTCGCCGGGGAGAAATCCCAGACGTTCGCCTGCTTCGACAGCGGGTCTCGTGAGGATTATCTTCTCGATTTCGCGGTTTTTATACGCACGCACGGCCATCGCCGCCGCGAGGTAGGTCTTTCCCGTTCCGGCCGGCCCGATTCCGAAGACCATGTCGTTCTTGGCCATGGCGTTCACGTAGTTCTTCTGGCCGATGGTCTTGGCCTTCAGCGGTCGGCCCTTGGCCGTAAAGCAGATGATGTCTTTGCTCAGCCCGCTCTCGCGGTATGAGGTTCCCGCCTTTTTCAGCGAAATTACGTAGTTTACCTTCTGGCTGTCGAGAGGCTCGCCGTGCCTCAGTATTTCAATGAGTTCGGTCAGGATTCCGGCTGCCAGTTCGGCATCGCCGCCTTTGACCAGAAGTTCGTTGTCGCGTTGGAATATCTCGGATCCTGTCGCGCTTCCGATGAGCGAAAGGTTGGCGTCCATGCTGCCGAACAGTGCCTGTCTGTCGACCTCGTCCGTGATTGTTATTCTTATAAATTCGTCACCGCCCGGCATTGCGTCGCGGTTCTTTGGTGTCAAGCTTACCGACAATATATTACCTCCGATTGTGTATTATGAAATCACCGTGATTATACCATACCGGGATATATGTAACAAAGGGTCCGGATGCTGTTGCGGTTTTGTAACAGTATAGTGTAAAAATATGCATAGAAAAAAGTGAAATAAAATAATTATAGAAGGATACGGAAGCACACCGGCCTTACGGAAGGTTGATTGAAAGGAGCAGAAACTATGCCTAATTTCGATAAGCAGAATTATTTCGATTTAATCATAGGAATAAATTATTTGGTCAAGGTGGAGGCAAATTACCATGCCAATCACGGCAATTTTTGGAACAGAAAAAGTGCAGCAATGAGTTCTGCTATCTCTATAAAAAACGCCTTGAACGCATTATATAATCCTGAAGCAGGGAATCAACAAAATAATCCTGAAACAAAGGATCAAAAGCTCACCAACGTGGCGGAAGCAATCAAAATAATGGCAAACAAATATGATGCCATTTACGATTCATTTTCTGAAACGGGCGATCTTAAAAATACAAGTCCGGGCTATCACATACTAACGAATATGATTGATGCGTTGAATAACTTCAGTAAAGACGGCAATGATCTCAGCCAAGCCATTAAGAATGACCTGCAAGAGGAGGACGTAATAGAATCCCTCAAGGAATGGAACGATTTCGAAGTTGGTTTTATCATGGGGAATTCGCTTACGAATTCTGATTTTATCGATAATGAGCGCAAGAAAGAGTTCGGAAATGTTTTCGAAAAAAATCAGGCTGTTCTCACCGGAACCGGATCTGCCAGGAGCAGAGCATTCCACGGCAATTCCACTGAATATGATAGTTTTGTCAGGGCTTATGATAGTTACGACAAAGGGCCGAGCCAGGCAAAATTGAAAACGCTTCAGGACGCGGCCGGAACATATGCCGCCCACATAATAGGCAAAAAGCAGTTAAAGGATAAAAGTGGCAATCCCCTTACTGTCGAGAATCTTATGGCCGGAAAATACAGCAAGGAAGATTTAGCCGGCCTGAGAAGTTCATTTACGTCATTCTCAGATAAAGGTTACCAGCGCTTCATTGCCGCCTGCGAAGTACTTAAAATGAAACCTAAGACAAAATCGAAGAGCCAGAACCTGAATAAAAACATAGAACCTGAAGTGAACGCCAACTAACATCAGATAACAAAAACCCGCTGCTCCCGCAGCGGGGTTTCTTCACTGTTAACCCAGAAATTCCTGGACTGCCTTTCTGACGTCGTTACCATCCGCGAGGCCCTTGACCTTCGGCATGACCGCGCCCATCAGCTTGCCCATATTCTGCTTTCCGCCCTCGATGCCGAGTTCCGCTGCCGTTTCCTTTACGGTTTCGGCGATTTGTTCGGCGCTCATCTGCTCGGGCAGATATTTTTTCAGTACCGCGATCTCCGCGTTGTAAGAATCCAGCAGATCCTGACGGCCTGCCTTCTCGAAATCGGCGAGAGCGTCCTGACGCATCTTGACCTGCTTCTGCAGAATCGCGATAACGCCCTGGTCGTCCAGTTCCTCTCTCTTGTCAACCTCGTACTGCTTGATAGCGGCACGGGCAAGGCTTACAGTGCTTTTGGCGACTTCATCGTGGTCTTTCATGGCCTGTTTGAAATCTGCCATCAAGCGCTCTTTAAGAGTCATGATTAATACCTCTTTGCCTTCTTTCTGGCTGCTTCCGACTTCTTCTTTTTCTTTACGCTCGGCTTCTCGTAGTGCTCTCTCTTTCTGACCTCAGCCATGACGCCGTCCCTGGCGCATGCTCTCTTGAATCTCTTCAGAGCATTCTCCAAGCTTTCATTTTCTTTCAGTATAACCTGAGCCATTCTTCTATTTCACCTCCTGCCCTTACAATCTATGAGCAGTGAACAGTCAAACTGCAACACGAGTATTATACTCGCAATCAAAGATTGAGGCAAGCAAAAAGTTTAGCCCGGTGGCCAGAGCATTTTGCGTTTTCCGAGAATATGGAAATGCAGGTGCTTGACGGTCTGGAACGCGTCCTCGCCGTTATTGCTCACGACCCTGTATCCGTTCTCCAAACCGAGTTCGGCTGCAATCTCGTGAATCTTGACCATAATATAGCCGAGGAGTTCCTTATCTTCTTCGGTCACATCGTCAAGCGACGCGATGTGCTTCTTGGGTATTACCAGTACATGCACCGGAGCCTGCGGAGAGGCATCCTTGAAGCAGAAGATCTTATCATCCTCATATACCACTTCCGTGGGAATGTCGTGGTTTGCCAACATGCAGAAAATACAATCCGACATATGCTGCTCCTCCTTTCTGTTCAGATTATACCATAACACTGGTAATAATTCTCAGACTGCACACTCGGTGCCTTTAGATAAACATCGACATATAAAGAGGCATCGTAATTATTCTATTTTCTCCAACGCCCACATTGCCGTCGATTAACTTATATGCGAACGGAATATCCGGATTGTTTTTCAAAATTTGATTGAGTGAAGCAGCTTTGGAGTTGCTGCTTTTTACCTCAATCGGAATTACCTTGCCGCCCGTCTGTATGAGGAATTCTATTTCTCTCTTGGTTGTTTCGTTCCTGTAAAAGTGAATCTTATGACCGTTTTTTGTCAGCAAATCCGCAATTGCGCATTCGTACAGTCCGCCTTTGGTGGTGCCGGACACTGTTCCTTCTACTATCCCCTCTTTGAGGTAAAAGTCGCGCATCGCCAGAAGCATAGTAAGGTCGGATGTGTATACTCTGAAGTTATCTTCTGTTTCATAGTCTTTGAGATCGTATTTAATTGTTGTTACATTATTGCTGATTGTAACTATATCCGCTCTCATCAGCCATTCGAGGCTCGAGGCAAATTTCCTTGCACTTCCGCCCTTTTCCGCAAGTTTATATTGGAACTTGTGATTCTCCTTCTCAAGCAGCTGTCCGGAAAGTGACAGATAGCACTGCTCAGCCTTGATTTTCTCATTAGCGTTTGCGTAGTGTGCTATGTCGTAGAGATATCCTTGAAGAATTGCCTTTTGGATTTTGTCCGCCTCCCGATAGTCGCTCGAATCGACAAAGGTTTGGATGACCTCCGGCATGCCTCCGAGTGCCATATACGACCTGAACATATTCATCATCCGGCTATGTATCGATTTAGGCACTATCGATTTCTCGGCGAACATCCCGCCAAGGGTATCTATCAAATCAGTCTCAATCCCCTGCGACCAAAGAAACTCTTCGAAGTCCAGTCCGTGCATTGTAATATAGTCGACATAGCCGACAGGATACGAGGATGCCCTCTTATAATCGATTCCGAGCATGCTTCCGGAAGCAATCACATCGAACCTTCCGTCAATCGTCCAGAATTTAAGAGACGTAATCGCTTCTTCGCATTCCTGTATCTCATCAAGAAAAATAAGAATTTCCCCGGGTTTGAACTCATACTGCGGATATCTGAATTTAAGCGAAAGCATGAGCGTATCTATACTTAGATCTCCGGAAAATATTTCGGCTGCACTCGGCGTTTCCTTGAAGTTTATGCTGAGTACCTCATCATAGTTTCTCGCACCAAACATTTCAACGGCAAACGTCTTGCCCACCTGTCTGGCGCCTTGCAGAACAAGACACTTTTTATTTTTAGAGTTTTTCCATTTGAGAAGTTCAGAAACAACCTTTCGTTCCAGCATCGGGCCCACCTCCGGGGATTTCAGGTCTATACCTGGTTTCTAAAATATGCTTACGTGCATATTCTCGATTTCTAAAATATGCACAGTTACATATTTTCGAAAATTATACGCCTAAAATCTTAGCGATGCAAGTATCACTAGATTTCACAAAGAATCCCGTCTCTGAACGGTTCAACCAGGGTCACCGTTACCAAGTTGCCGAGCAGTGTGTCTGCTCCGCCATCGGCAAACGTTCCTGCAGTCTCAATCGGAAGGTACGCTTTGATATAGTTCCCGGTGTATCCTGTCAGATACCCGTCCTCTTCCTGCTCGAACAAAACCCTCTCGGTCCGGCCGGCGTTCGCCACGATGAATCGGGAGACCTCTTTCTCGCCTGCTTCCGCAAGTGCGGTGCCCCGCTCTGTTTTCACTCTTTCCTGAACCTGGCCCGGCATTACTGCAGCCTTGGTTCCATCGCGCCTGGAATACCTGAACACGTGGACCTTGGAGAATCCGGCCTCCGATACCAGTCTCACGCTGTCCGCGAAGTCCTCCTCCGTTTCCCCGGGAAATCCGACAATGATATCCGATGAAATTCCGTACAGCGGATCAAAATCCCTGAGCACTCTGACGATGTCCAAAAACTCTGTCCTGTCGTATCTCCTGTTCATTGCGGAAAGAACCGCGTCCGATCCGCTCTGAACCGAGAGATGCAGGTGGTGCGCGAGCTTCCCATACTTGAGAAGCCCTTTGACATACTCAGCATCGATTACCGTCGGCTCGAGCGACGAAAGCCTGATTCTGAAGTCGCCGGGCAGTGCGTCTATCATCCCTATCAAAGGCTCTATCCCGCCCATTCCGAGGTCTTTCCCATAGAGTGCCGTGTTTATTCCCGTAAGGACAATCTCCTTAAACCCGTTCTCTATCAAAGCCCGGGCCTCCTCGAGCACCTCCTCCGGGCCACGGCTCCTAACCCTGCCCCTGGCGTAAGGAATTACGCAATAACTGCAGAACCTGTCGCAGCCCTCTTCTATCTTAATAAAGGCACGGCTTCTGCTGTCCATCGATGTGATAATGCCGTCCGAACGGTAATCGGTGATTTCGCTGTAGTCCAGAACATGGACATCCGCACCGCAGGCACCCATACTTAAGTCTCCGGTCTCGGTCATCTCTGCGTTCACAGGTTTCTCATGCTCCGCCAGATACTTCTCTACATACTCCGGCAGATTCTGCTTCTCGTTGGTTCCGCAGATAAGCCCCACGCCCTCTATTGCGGCGGCCTCCTCCGGTTTAACTTGCACATAGCATCCGCACGCGACTATCAAAGCCTCCGGATTGGCCTTGGCGGCACGTCTTATGAACTGCCGGGACTTGCGGTCCGCGAGGTTGGTGACCGTGCAGGTATTTATGACATAGCAATCAGCCGGCTCGTTTTCCGGGACTACCTCCCAGCCGGCTTTGGTAAAGCGCTCCTTCAGTGCTTCTGTCTCATATTGATTTACTTTGCATCCGAGGGTATGGAAAGTTACTTTTCTCATTAAAAGCTCCACCGGGATATCGGTCCGGCAACCGCCTCGCGGGCTTTGTTCGCCGCCTCGCGGGCTTTGTTCGCCGCCTCGCGGGCTTTGTTCGGCCTAAATTCCCATTTTCTTTTTTATTCTTCCGAACATCACACAGTGTGCCGCAAAGGTAACGGCCCAACTGAGCGGATATGAATAGTATATCACCTCGAGGGTGTGGAATCTCGCGATTTGGAATACGGTCATTATCCAGACTATTCGGAGGACGCAGCTGCCGATGAGCGAGATTACCATCGGAGCCACGGAGTGGCCGAGACCGCGCATGATGCCAGACATGTCATCCATGAATCCGCAGAGGAAATATGTCGTCGCGATTATGCCGAGCCTTATCATGCCGTAATCGATTACGCTTTCGCTGTCCGTGTAAATTGAGAGAAGCGGTCTTCCGAATATGAACACGAACATTCCGAATATGAATCCGATACCGAACGTCGCGGCGAGCGAACCCTTGACGATTTTCATGATGCGGTCTTTTTTGCCGGCACCGATGTTCTGGCCGGTGAAGGATATGGTCGCCTGATACATTGAATTCATCGCCATGTATATAAAGGAATCGAGGTTCTGTGCGGCCGAGTTTCCGGCGACGGCGGTGCTTCCGAAGCTGTTGACCGACGACTGGATTATGACGTTTGAAATCGAGAACAAAACTCCCTGAACGCCGGACGGTATGCCTATCTTAAGAATCGGAATAAGACTGTCCTTGTGTATGCGAAGTTTGGACGCGATGAGTTTCCCGGGACCCTCTTCACGTGCGAGGCATCTCCAGATGAGAATCGCCGACACAAACTGCGAAATCACGGTCGCAATCGCGACTCCCGCGACGTCCAGATGGAATTGTATTACGAGCAGCAGGTTCAGGGCCACGTTGATAATGCCCGCAATAGAGAGGTATGTCAGCGGCCGCTCCGTGTCGCCCTTTGCCCTCAGCAGCGCGCTTCCGAACATGTATGTCATGTTGGCCGGCATCCCGAGGAAGTATATCTTCAGGTATAAAGCAGAAAGCGGCAGCACCTCGTCCGGGGATTTCATCAGGCGAAGCATCGGCTCTGAGAGGAATACTCCGAGAATCGCCATCACTACCCCGCTGATTATTGCGAGGAGCATGGACGTGTGAACTGTCCTATCGAGCTTGGCGTCGTTCCTGCTGCCTACGTATCTCGCGGCGATTACGTTTACACCGACCGAGATTCCTATGAAGAGGTTTATGAACAAATTTATGAGCGAGGATGTGGAGCCCACCGCCGCGAGGGAATTATCTCCCGCGAATTTTCCTACAACAATTACGTCCGCCGCGTTGAACAAAAGCTGCAGCATGTTGGACGCCATCAGGGGAAGTGCGAATTTCAGCATCTTCCCGAGGACCGGACCCTCGGTCATATCTATGTTGTGAGTTTTCCTGAGCATCGCCTGAACCTCCGCCTGTCAATACATCCGCCATGTGTGGCGGCCGGCTTTTTCACCCTTACGCCGGCGGGCGGTTTATCCTCCGCCCAACGTTCAAAAAGACTACTACAATTTATCCGTACATTCAAGGGGGAAATTTTCACAGAAAACGGCATCCGCGTTGTTGCGGATGCCGGATTTAGATACGTAATTGGGATGCCGGATTCTGATGCCGGATTTGATAACAGTTTTGTGAGGTTCAATCCCGGCTTTTTGTTCTTAATTACTTATCGTTGGTATTGTCGTTATTCTTGCGGGTCTTTGCCACGATTATCGCGATTACCGCTATCGCCGCGATCACTCCGGCGATGAGTCCGGCGGAGCTTCCTGACGAACTCGAGTCTGCAGTCTCATCGGCCGTGCTGCCCGCGGCTGATTCAGACGTCTCCGACGCCTCGGATGCTTCTGATGCCTCTGAAGTTGTGCCCGCCTCGGACGTCTCCGAAGTCTCGCTTACTTCGGAATTCTCGCTTGTCTCAGAAGTCTCGGAGGTCTCACCTTCGTACTCGTCATTTGCTCCTGTCGAGTACTCACCGAATTCGGTCACCGTTCCGAAGTAGCTGTCAAATCCCGAACGGTCGATGTAATCCGTGGAAACCTCGTTTGCCTCGGTGGTCGTTACCTCATTGCTGTAGGTTCCGGTAACTGTGAGCGTTACGCTTCCTGTTCCCTCGACTACGGTTTCGCCGCCCGCGACGATTGTTACCGTATTTCCGCTCTCGTCGACGATTGTCGCGCCGTCCTCTGCGTTCAGGTTGGAAATAGACGTATCTGCCGTCACAACCCAGGTCGAATCGCTGCTTACGTTCACGGTTATCGGCGAGTCAACGGTGCTTCCGTTAGCGTTCTCGGAGATGGTCATGGAACCCGTGTAGGTGCTTTGTTCGAGAAGATAGAAATCGAGTGCACTGATTGTGTCTACTTCCACATCTCCCTCCAGCATCTGGTTGCGGGCCGTGAATGTAACCGTTCCGCCGTTCTTACCGGCTGTACCCCAGTTGTTCGCGTCATTTCCCGCGATCAGGAGCAGCTTGGCAGCCGATGAATCAAAGTTCAGTTCATTGTTCTGAAGCACTATATTCGCCGTGGTATTGGTCACGTAGAACATAGCTCCGCTCTCGATGGCGCTTGTGAGTTTTGAATCCACTGCCTGGAAGAGTGCCGCGTCACCTGTTGAACTCTCGGCGTCTCCGGATGTCGACTGGTAGATGATTACGCCGTCTGCCACCGGGTCGCTTGCCGTTGCCGATGTTATGGTGCTCGTAAGATCGGAGTTAAGGATTATAACCGTGTTGAGTCCTTCCATTCCGACGAGTTGGCTTCCGGTAGCTGTACCGGTCACACCGTTCACCTCGATGTCACCTGTCGAATAGAGAAGCGGCGATCCCGAGCCTGCCGTATTCAGCATGCTGTTTGTTACCGATATATTTCCGCCGCCTCTGTCGGTAGCGATTGCCGCGCAGTGCTCGCCCTGAGTAGTGATATCCACTCCGTCGGCCACTATGGTTCCTCCGTAAGTGGCGTCGAGTCCGCGGGAGTTACCGGCAGTCGTGTTTATCGAAACGTTGCGAACATATGCGATTCCGCTGTCTGTCGCGAATATGGCGTTGCTTCCCTCGCTGTCTGCAGAAAGTGTCGAATCAGAGATATAGAGTGTCGAACCCTCGTTCACGGAAAGCGCGATAGAGTTAAGTCCGTAGAAGTTGCAGTTGTCTCCGTTAGTATCATCGCCGGACTTGGTGAGCGTTCCGTTTGTTATTGTAAGTGTTCCGGCGTTCTCTGCGAGTGCTGCGTTTACGTCTGCGGTGTCAGAAGCAATGGTCTCACCGTCCGATGTTACTTCCTCGCCGTCCGCCGTGAGCGTTCCGCTGTTGGCTCCGCTGTAATCATAGGTCATGGTGTTGGCACCGCCCATGCCGCCTCCGCCGCCGGGGCCGCCCTGTCCGCCGCCTTCTCCGTCGGGCGGTTCGCCCATGGAATCTCCTCCGGGGCCGCCCTGACCACCGCCTTGTCCGTCGGGCGGCTCACCCATGGAATCTCCTCCCGGGCCGCCCTGACCACCGCCGCCTCCGTCGGGCGGCTGCCCGGGCTGGCCCTCGGATGTTCCGTTACCGTTATCTTCGTCCGCATACGCGGCATATGGCGTAATGAACGCCATAAACATGATGACAAGAATGAGAATTACGCTTATCGCTTTGATGTTTCTTGCCGCAGTTTTGGTTTTCATTTTTCTTCCTCCAAACGCTGTGTTCTGGTTTTACATTTTCTGCTGTGAATATATTCCCGAAACTTAAAACAAACTTAAAAGACCGAACGGTAAACTTAAAAGACCGAACGGTAAATGTCAATCCCATATCGGCTAAAAATGTAGTATAATGTGATTTGATTTTGTTATTAAAATTATTTGAAGTTATTTAGGATTAAAAAAGTTATTTAAAGTTACAGGAGACAGATTATGAATGAAATGATACCGTTCGACGTCAAAACACCGTGGCTGGACCACATGGAGGGGATCCCCGCCCATCTGGATTACTTCGAAGGCACTATGGTAGAGGCGGTCGAACGCATAGCGGAAAAATATCCGACGTATATCGCCTTTGATTTTATGGGACGCCCGACCACCTACAGACGCCTAGTCGAGGGAATCCACCAGGCCGCCAAGTCCCTCAAGACTCTCGGAATCCGCGAGGGAGACCGCGTCACCATCGCTATGCCGAACTGCCCGCAGGCGATTTACACCTTCTACGCCGTAAACCTGATCGGCGCGGTAGCGAACATGATTCACCCGCTCTCCGCCGAAAAGGAAATCGAGTTTTACCTTAACGAGTCCGACAGCGTTACCGCGATAACACTCGACCAGTTCTACGGAAAGTTCGAGAAAATCCGTGAGCACACGCACGTCGTGAACATAGTAATCGCAAGCATCAAGGACGAACTTTCCAGACCGGTCCGCATCGGTTACATGGTTACCGAAGGCCGCAAGCAGGAACGCATCCCGAAGGACGCTCCGGTCGTACGCTGGAACGATTTTATCCGCATGGGGAGAAGCTGCTTCTACAACTACCGCGTGAGCCGCAAAGCCGACGACCCGGCAGTCATTCTCTACTCCGGCGGTACTACCGGCACAACCAAGGGTATCGTCCTCACGAACAAAAACTTCAACGCGCTTTCGCAGCAGATTATCGCCACCAACCCGATGTTCACACCCGGAGACAAGATGCTCGCCGCGATGCCGCTCTTCCACGGATTCGGTCTCGGCGTCTGCATTCACTCCATGCTGGCACAGGGCGGAAGATGCGTTCTGGTTCCGCGTTTCACGGCCAAGAGCTACGCCAAGCTGCTCGTGAAATACAAGTGCAACTTTATGGCCGGAGTTCCGACTCTCTATGAGGCTTTGCTCCGCCTGCCGTCGCTCGAGACCAAAGACCTGAGTTTCCTTAAGGGCGTATTCTCCGGCGGCGACTCGCTCTCCATAGAACTCAAGAAGAAACTCGACGCGTTCCTCGTGGCACACCGCGCGCCGATTCAGATCCGCGAGGGCTACGGCACGACAGAGACGGTAACGGCCTGCTGCCTCACCCCGCCGAAGACAGCCAAGGAAGGCTCCATCGGAATCCCCTTCCCGGATACATACATCAAAATCGTTGAGCCCGGCACCGACAAGGAACTTCCGTACGGCGAGGAAGGAGAAATTCTGCTTTCCGGCCCTACTGTCATGAAGGAATACATGAACAAGCCTGAAGAAACGGCTCAAACGCTGAGAACTCATGCGGACGGGCTCACCTGGGTATACACCGGCGACCTCGGAATCATGGACGATGAAGGGTTTGTTTACTTCCGCGGCCGCAGCAAACGTATGATAATAAGTTCAGGCTACAACATCTACCCGGGACAGTTAGAGAACATCCTCGACGCGAACGAGTACGTGCAGATGAGCTGCGTTATCGGCATCCCTGACGACCTCAAGATTCAGGCCGTCAAAGCCTTCATAACTCTCAAGCCGAAGATTCCGGCCAACGACAAGATGAAGGAAGAAATCATGGATTACTGCCGCAAGCACATCGCCAAGTACGCGCTTCCGAAGGAGATTGAGTTCAGAGACGAACTCCCCAAGACGCTGGTCGGCAAAGTCGCCTATCGTCAACTCGAGGAAGAAGAAGCGGCCAAGCGTGCGACAAGTTCGCAGCTTAAGCTCACCGAAGAGGTGCTGAACCAGAGCGAAGCCGCAGAATAGACAATAATACAAGAAGGCGGTCAGTCACACTGCTGTTCAGGGACCCGGTGCTTTTTGAGTCCGCAGCGAAGTCCCTTCGCGTCTGTGTGTCTGCCCGCCTTTTATGTTGCATAGCCATTTTGATTACGCGGTATGAGATTTTTGTTCGTGATCTGTCTTTTGGTCGCGGAGCAGATTTTTGATCTGGCAGGTTCTGTCTTTGCAATGTGAGCACTGAATGGTCTGGTTGGAGCCTTCCCAGAAGCGTTCGGGGTGCCGTGCGTAGATGATTTCCCAGTGTATAAGGACTACGCATGACGTGAAGAACAGGCTCCAGCTGAAGAAGTTTTTGATAAACAGCATCGGCGTGAACATCATAAAATGGCCCCAGTCGTAGATACGGCAGTTCACACAGCATTTATTCTTCATTATTATAGTCTGGAACGGGCAGAACAGAAGTATGCAGATGTAGTCGCTCAGAAAGTAGAATACCGTGAGCATCAGAAGGTCTATCTCCTCGATGACGTTCGTAAGGTAAAGCACAGCGAAGACCGCGTTGAAGCAAAGCCATACCAGAAGCACGGTCCACGCCTTTACGTTCTGATCCTGAACGTATTCCAGAAGTTCCGAGCGCCGGTATCCTTCCACCATACGGTAATTGTCCTTGCGGCTTTTGCGGAGTGCCATGCTGAGGCGCTGGTGCGGAAATATGTGAATCACCATGAGCGTCATAAATATCACCCACAGCACGTCAAGTATCGTTATGCCGAAGCGAATCGGCCTTCCGAGCATCTGCTGAGCCCAGTCGCGTTTGGTGATATAGATTATGAAGATAATCAAAAATATCGCGATTCTGAACGCGAATTTTACCAGATAGCGTTTAAGTGCCGGAGTGTACTGAAGACTGTGTTTTCGGTCGTTTCCTCCGGTGCTTTTTTTCTTTTCCTCTTTCATTGGATTTCGCGAACCTCCCCCTGCAGCGGATTTCGCCTGTGTGCCTCACTGTTTTTATTATACACCTTTGGCCGGAGAATGGACGACCGGCATCAAAATCAACAAAGATATACAAATAATCGCTTTGACGTGATAAAATATTTTTGTTCGAGTGTAAACGAAATATCGATTTGAACGTGTTTATAAAGGAGGAACGTAAATGGATAAAAAGAGACCTCGTCGCCGCGAAACGACGGTTTCCGATGACGGAAAAGGCATCGAGAAGAAGGAAAAAGTCGAGACCGAAGGTCCGGTAGGTTCCGGTCACGGTCCGAGCAAAGAGCCCTCTTCTTCCAAGTCGGATTCCAAGTCTGACTCCAAGTCTGACGACAGTTCCGACGCGAAGTTGCAGAAACTCGGGGAGAAAGCGTCCGCCAAAAGTGCCAAAGACGCCAAGGGCTCCGCGGATGCGGGAGATAAATCGATACTCGGCGACATTTTGGAAGCCGCGGTAACAAACTCCGTAAGCGGAAATACCTCTTCTTCCTCAGGTTTCGGCTCAAGTTCCGGGGCAAGCATTCTCGGAACGATTTTGAATGAGGTCGCGGAGCAAAGCCAGCAAACGAACCAGCAGTACACTCAGTCGCAGCAGACACAGTACACGCAGGCCCAGCAGCAGCAATACTATCAGCAGCAGGCTCAGCAGCAGTACACGCAGGCTCAGCAGCAGCAATACTACCAGCAGCAGGCTCAGCAACAGCAGTACACGCAGGCTCAGCAACAGCAGTACTATCAGCAGCAGGCTCAGCAAAGCCAGCAGACGCAGTACTCTCAAGGCCAACAGCCCGGCATGGGAAAACCTCCTCAGGGGAATTTTCAGGGTTCAGGACAGCAGACCACCCCGCTCAATCAGCAGAGCTCCGGGAGCGGAAATTCCGGCAATTCCGGATGCTCCGGCAACAGGAGCAAACTGGGCTGCCTGCTCTTCATAATACTTTTGATAGTGCTGTTCTTCCTTCTGAGAGGATGCTCTTCTTACAACTACACTCAGACGACGGGAACCGACACCCTGACTGAGATAAGCGAGTCCTCAGAAGAAGAAACGACAACCTCTTCCGGCACCTCTTCCGGCACCTCTTCCGGCACGACAAGCACCAGCTCCACAGTAGGAAGCTGGGCTGACATTCTCGGCTACGGAAGCGGTTATTCCAGCGGTTGGAGCACTACCTCCTCCGGTTCATCGAGTTCATCCGGGAACACCGGTGTTCTTAACACAAGCGTGGCGTCCGGTGCCAGAGACAAGTACACCGAACTCGTAGGAAAAGGAAACGATCAGGTCACCATCATGATTTACATGTGCGGTACCGACCTGGAATCCAAGTACTCCATGGCTACGAACGACCTTAACGAGATTCTCTCCGCGACTAAATCCTCCGACAAGGTCAACATCATCTGCTACACGGGCGGCTGCAGCAAATGGCAGAACTCCGTAATAAGCAACAGCGTAAACCAGATTTATCAACTAGTTCCGGGAAGCAGCGGCGGCGTACGCACCCTTGTTTCCAATGCGGGAACGAGCGCGATGACCAACCCGGATACCCTGGTATCCTTCATTAACTGGGCTTCGCAGAACTACCCTGCCAACAGAAACATCCTCATCTTCTGGGATCACGGCGGCGGTTCGATAAGCGGCTACGGCTATGACGAGAAATACTCGAGATCCGGCTCTATGACTCTCGACGAAATCGACAAGGCCCTCGAAAGCACAGGAATGAAGTTCGACATTGTCGGATTTGACGCATGCCTCATGGCCACCGCAGAGACGGGTCTCATGCTTGCAGACTACGCCGACTACATGCTTGCGAGTGAGGAATCCGAGCCGGGAATCGGCTGGTACTACACGAACTGGATTTCCGCAATCGAGGAGAACAGTTCCATCAGCACCGTTGAACTCGGAAAACAGGTTATCGACGACTTCACGACCAAGTGTGCCAGCGAGTGCCGCGGTCAGGACACGACCCTTTCGCTCGTGGACCTGGCGGAGCTCTCCGCAACCCTTCCGGATGCCCTCTCGGCCTTCTCGGTTGCTACAAGCGAAATGATTGAAAACGGCGAGTATAAGGCAGTCGCGTCCGCAAGGTCCAGTTCTCACGAATTCGCGAGAAGCTCCGGAATCGACCAGATCGACCTGGTTCACTTCGCCAAGCTGCTCAACACAGACGCGGGCGACGCTCTCGCCGAGGCTGTTCTCGGAGCAGTTAAATACAACAAAACCTCATCGACGGTTACCAATTCTTACGGACTTTCGATTTACTTCCCGTACAGAACGATAAGTAAAGTCGACCAAATCAGTTCGACCTACAGTTCAATCGGCATGAACACCGACTACACCTCCTGCATCAAGCGTTTCGCCAAGATGCAGACGAGCGGACAGTATGTGTCCGGCGGTTCATCCTCCGGCATTTGGTCGCTGCTCAACAGTGACAGTTCATCCGGTTCCTGGTCGTCAGGCTCCTCGAGTTCGAGTTCGAGCCAGTTGAGTTCAGAAGACATCGCCACCCTCCTCGGTGCGTTGCTCGGAGGCTCCGGCGACTACGGAAGACTCGCGGGCACGGGACTCACGGCCGAGAACACCAAGTTCCTCACCGAAGAAGAGACCGACGTAAATGCGGTTGCATCAATGCTCGAGGGCAACCTGCTTTCGAAAGACGATTTCGTATGGCAGAAAAACTCCAACGGCGACCTCGCGATTATACTCAGCGAGGATCAGTGGTCGCTCCTCACCTCCGCGGACATGCAGATGTTCTACGATGACGGAACCGGCTACATCGAGTTGGGTCTTGATAACCTGTATGACTTTGATGATGACTATAACCTCCTTCCGGAGCGCAGCAACACCTGGCTCTCGATAGACGGTCAGCCGGTGCCCTACTACCACGTAAGCACCTACGATGACGAAGACAACTACTCCATCATCGGACGCGTACCCTGCGAGTATAACGGCTCCGCCGCCAACCTTATCCTGGTGTTCGATAACGACAATCCGGGCGGCTACATCGCGGGCATCCAGCCCGGCTACGACGCCGAGATAACCGAAACGACGGCCAAGACCGCTACAGGGCTCTCCGAGGGCGACGAGATAAGATTCGTCTGTGATTTCTATGACTACGACGGAAATTACAACGCGAGTTACTACCTCGGTGACACCTACACGGTTACCGACCCCGACGCAATCTCGATTACCAACACCGTGGTCGGAGATTCCTCGGATATCCTCATCGGCTACAAGTTTACCGACATCTACGGCACCGAGTACTGGACACCGACAATCAACGCCCAGTAAACCAGGCAACTTGCACCAACAAAGCAACATGCTATAGCAAGGTAACATGCGAAAACACAGCAACGTGTTATCTGACAGTTAAACAGACGAGGACAGCAAAATGCCGTCCTCGTTTTCTATCACT
>Ga0181612_165395_pt1 | contig 34830 bp, 27 predicted proteins | sample HoacroProtozoa21_FD_119630 | JGI IMG/M metagenome (GOLD analysis project Ga0181612, IMG submission 119630) | Hoatzin crop microbial communities from Cojedes, Venezuel. Combined Assembly of Gp0051906, Gp0051904, Gp0051908 | reverse complement strand
CGAGGGCGTTTTCGGCCTTCAGCGCGGCTTCAAGAAGGCCGGCGTCCAGTCGCTGCTGATGAGCCTGTGGACGGTTGACGACGAGGCGACCCAGGTGCTGATGACCGAGTTCTACCGCCAGCTGGTGTCTGGCAAGAGCAAACGCGCCGCCTTCCAGACTGCCCAGCGCCACCTGCGCACCATCGACGGTGGCAAATGGGACTCCCCCCAATACTGGGCCGCCTTCATCCTCCTCGACGCCCTGGAGTAACTCCCTCCACCCCCGCCAGTCGAGCTATTTTGACGCTTAAATCATGTTCCTTGTGTGTGGGGTGGTTGTTGTTGTGGGGGAGAAAAGCGATGAGGGGCATCAACTTGTGTGGGTTGATGTCCCTCATGGGTGATTGCTGGTGGGGGAGGTCAGGGGAGCAGGGTGCTGGGGTCGAGGTTGTTGCGCTCGATGTCCTTGAAGTAGCGGTAGGTGCTGACCTTGAGCTCCATGGTGGCGTCTTCGTCGGCAATGATGATGGCGTGGCGGTGCATTTGCAGTGCGCTGAGGGTGCACATGTGTGAGACACCCCCCTCGACGGCTTGTTGCAAGGCGCGCGCCTTCTTGTAACCGTTGACGATAATCATGACCTCGCGTGCAGCCATGACGGTTCCCACGCCGACGGTGAGCGCCGTCTTGGGCACGAGGTTGATGTCGTTGTCAAAGAAGCGGCTGTTGGCGATGATGGTGTCCTGTGTCAGGGTCTTTTGCCGCGTGAGTGAGGTGAGTGACGAGCCAGGCTCGTTGAAGGCGATGTGTCCGTCGGGTCCCACGCCTCCCATGAACAAGTCGATGCCTCCCGCTGCCTGGATGCGCGCCTCATAGTCGGCACATTCCTTTTCCAGGTCCTGTGCATTGCCGTTGAGGATGTTGACGTTGTCGCGCTTGATGTCGATGTGAGAGAAAAAGTTGTTCCACATGAACGAGTGGTAGCTCTCGGGGTGCTGCTCGGGCAGTCCCACATATTCGTCCATGTTGAAGGTGACCACGTGCTGGAAGGAGACCTTGCCGGCGCGGTTGAGCTCGATGAGTTCACGATACATGCCCAGTGGCGAGCTGCCGGTGGGGCATCCCAGCACAAAGGGCTTGTCGGCTGTGGGTTGAGCGGCGTTGATGCGTGCCGCCACGTGACGTGCCGCCCATTGCGACACCTTGTCATAGTCTGGTTGTATTATCAGTCTCATAATGTAGGTTTTAGTGATAAATTGAAATGATTGTCACGATGTGTTTCACTGCAAAGTTACATCTTTTCAACAAAACTTCCGCAAAAAAAGCGTAACTTTGCAGTCTCAAAAGTCAAAATCTCATGGAAAAGAAAGACCGACCGCTAATCTTGATTAGCAATGATGATGGATACCACTTTAACGGCATCCAGACCCTCATCAGTGTAGCCCGCCGCGTGGCGGATGTGTTTGTCGCCGCTCCCGCCCAGCATCAGAGTGGCATGGCGAGTGCCATCACCATCCTCACCCCGGTGCGGACGGTGACCGTGGCTCAGGAGCCAGGTTACACGGCGTGCGAGGTGATGGGCACCCCTGCCGACTGTGTGAAGCTGGCACTGTCACAGTTGATGGCCGACCGTCAGCCCGACCTGGTGTTGTCGGGCATTAATCATGGCTACAACACTGGCATCAACACGCTGTACAGCGGCACGATGGCGTGCGCGTTTGAGGCCCTGATGCATGGCGTGCCGGCAGTGGCGTTCAGCTATGGCGACTACAGTGCCACAGGCGACACCAGACCTTGTGTGCCGATTGTTGAGCGCGTGCTGCAACGTGTGCTGGCGGGTGGCCTTCCAGCCGGTGTGTGCCTGAATGTGAACATGCCGCTGGGTGGCGGCAAGGACCTCAAGGTGACCAAGGGCGACCTGGGTCGCTGGACCCGCGAGTTTGAGCGTCGCACCGACCCTCATGGGCGCGACTACTACTGGATGGTGGGGGACTATGAGGTGGCAGACCCCTCGGATGCCGGCACCGACATGTACTGGCTGGAGCGCGGCTATGCGTCGGTGACGCCGTGTCACATTGATCAGACAGACTATGCATCAATGTCCCAAATTGCGGAATTGTTGCTATAAAAGTCACAATGCAGGCAGCGAATGAAAAGGAATTTATAATTTTGCAATCACGATAGAACAAAAAAATCACATTTTCAACACAATGGAACGAAAAGTCAGAGTGCGTTTTGCACCATCACCCACGGGCCCATTGCACATCGGCGGTGTGCGCACAGCCCTATATAACTACCTGTTTGCCCGTCAGCACGGCGGTGACATGATCTTGCGCATCGAGGACACCGACAGCACACGCTTTGTGCCCGGTGCCGAGGACTATATCAACGAGGCGCTGCAGTGGCTGGGCATTGGCATTGACGAGGGCGTGCGCGAGGGCGGCAACTATGGCCCCTACAAGCAGAGCGAGCGCCGCGACCTGTATCGCCAGCACATGCAACAGCTGGTTGATGCTGGCAAGGCTTACTATGCCTTTGACACTCCCGAGGAGCTGGAGGCCAAGCGTCAGGAAGTGAAGAACTTCCAGTATGATGCTACCACTCGCTTGTCGATGCGCAACTCGTTGTCGTTGCCAGCCGATGAGGTGAAGTCGCTGATGGACAGCGGTGCCAAGTGGGTGGTGCGTTTCTGCATCGAGCCTAACCAGGATGTGGTGGTGCATGACCTGTTGCGTGGTGACGTGACCATCAACTCGTCCATCCTCGACGACAAGGTGCTGTACAAGAGTGCCGACGACCTGCCCACCTATCATCTTGCCAACATCGTGGATGACCACCTGATGGAGGTGTCTCACGTGATACGCGGTGAGGAGTGGCTGCCCAGCGCACCCCTGCACGTGCTGCTATACCAGGCCTTTGGCTGGGAGGATACCATGCCAGCGTTTGTGCACCTGCCGTTGTTGCTCAAGCCCGACGGCAAGGGCAAGCTGAGCAAGCGCGATGGAGACCGCTTGGGGTTCCCTGTGTTCCCGCTGGACTGGACCGACCCCAAGACCGGCGAGCGTTCCTCGGGCTATCGTGAGGCGGGCTATCTGCCCCAGGCTGTGGTAAACTTCCTGGCATTGCTGGGGTGGAATCCTGGTGACGACCGAGAGATTTTCAGCATGGACGAGCTCATTCAGGCTTTCTCTATCGACCACTGTTCGCGCAAGGGCGCCAAGTTTGACTATGAGAAGGGCAAGTGGTTCAACCATGAGTATCTGATGAACATGGATGACACCGAGCTGGCCGAGATGTTCAAGCCCGTGCTGCAACAGCATGGGGTGCAGCCCGAAGCCTATGGCGACGACTATATCCGTCAGGCCGTGTCGCTGGTCAAGAGCCGTGCCAACTTTGTCAACGACTTGTGGGACCAGGCCGATTTCCTGTTTGTGCGCCCCACCACCTACAGTGAAAAGGATGTGCGCAAGCGTTGGAAACCCGAGACCCCCGGCATCCTGCAACAGATGCAGAAGTTGATTATTGCTTACGGCGTGGATGATGCTTCCCGGCTGGAACAGGAAGTCATGCACTGGATTGAGAGTAGCGGCTATCACAAGGGAAATGTGATGAACGCCTTGCGCCTGACGCTGGTGGGAGAGTGCCGCGGACCGCACATTTTTGACATCACGCGTCTGCTGGGCGAGGACGAGACCCTGAAACGCATGCATGCAGGCATCAACAACATACACATGCCCGTGGCTGATGCCTAGGCGTTGGCTTGTCATATTGCTATTGCCGTTGCTGGTGATGACATCACTCCATGCCCAAGAGGTGGAGTGGAGTGTTGACGCCAGTGTGCTGCTCAACAACCGCGAGGGAGACAACCCGCAGTGTCCTGACCAGACCTTCATGTTCACGCGTCTCGCCCCCGAGGTGGGCTTGTCGTTGCATGACGGAGAACACGTGTTCAAGGGCGGTGTGGTGTGGTATCAACCCATGATTGACGACATGGACGGATACAAGGTGCTGCCCACCGTCTATTATCAATACAACCGCCCCGACGGGTGGCACGTGACGCTGGGCATGCTGCCGCGGTCGCTGCTGGTGCAACGCATGCCACGGTATCTGTGGAGCGATTCGCTGGCATACACACAGCCCAACCTGCGCGGCGGCGTGGTGCAACTCATCAAGCCTGCCGGCTATGCCGAGGTTGCTATCGACTGGCGGCAGATGCAGACATGGGAGCGTCGCGAAGCGTTCACGGCATTTCTCAACACCCAGTGGCGAGTGCTGGGCCCAGTGTCACTGGAGGGTCACGTGCAGTACAGCCATCTGGCACGTAGCCGTCGAGCGGTGACCGAGCCCGCCAACACCGAGCACGTCAATGACGACCTGGTGGTCAACCCCATGGCTGTGCTTGACTGGTCACGCCGCACGGTGCTCGACTCGCTGCGCTTGTCGGCAGGTGCCATCATCGCCTATGAGCGCAACCGCGGCAACAACACCTGGCGCAACCCCGCAGGCTTTGTCGCCACTGCCACGGTGCGGTGGCGGTGGTTGCAGCTGGACGAGACATTGTATGCGGGCAAGGACCTGATGCCACTGTATGACGAATATGGCAGCCAGCTCAATCAGGGCGATGCCTACTATCGTTCGCGTGTGTACAGCCGCACCGACCTCACCGCACGAGTGGTGCACACGCGATGTGTGGACTTGAGCGCCTCGCTGATGTTGCACTTGACAGACAAGTTCACGGGTTTCTGGCAACAGATTACCTGTCGTTTCTATCTGGATAACCGCCTGTGGCGTCACCGTCACGACAGGTCCTGCATGGGCAGTGGCATGCTGGAGCCGCTTTATTAACCTGATAATACCACAAGAAGAGAATATGGACTTATTATACAATCTGGGAGTGGCGACCTATCGCAATGCCGTGCGTGTGGCATCAATACGCAACCGCAAGGCTCAACTCATGTTGCGTGGTCAGCGGCGCACCTTCAGACTGTTGCAACGCCGTCTTGACCCTCAAGGCGGCTACATCTGGATTCATGCGTCGTCGCTGGGCGAGTTTGAGCAGGGGCGTCCGCTCATCGAGCTCATTCGCCGACGTCAGCCCGATGCCCGCATCCTGTTAACTTTTTTCTCCCCGTCGGGCTATGAGGTACGCAAGAACTACAGCGGTGCCGATGTTGTGGCCTATCTGCCGTTTGACCTTAGTCATCAGGTGAAGAAATTTCTGGAGCTTGTCAAGCCCAGCACCGCCATCTTTGTGAAATACGAGTTCTGGGGCAATTACCTCATGGAGTTGCGCCGTCGCGACGTGCCCACCTACATCATATCTGCCATCTTCAGGCCTGGACAGGTATTTTTCAGGCCTTGGGGAGGGATGTTTCGCAAGATGTTGCGCTGCTTTGACACCCTGTTTGTCCAGAATGAGCAGTCGCGTGAGTTGCTGTCTGGCATCGGGATTGACAATGTGGAGGTGTGTGGTGACACACGGTTTGACCGTGTGGCCGATGTGCGGGCTGCCGCCCGCGAGTTTCCCGTGATTGAGCGGTTTGTTGAGGATGCACCCTTCACGCTGGTGATGGGCAGCTCGTGGCAACCCGATGAGGACATTGTTATCCCCTATTTCAACAGTCATCCGTGCATGAAGCTCATTATCGCGCCCCACGAGTTTGACCGTCACCGTCTGCACGTGTTGATGTCTAAAATCACACGTCCAGCCGGTTTCTACAGTGAGACCCGCTTGAACAATGTCGGCAAGCTGGACTGCCTGATTATCGACAGCTTTGGCATCCTGTCGTCGTTGTATCGCTATGGCACGTCGGCCTATGTGGGTGGTGGCTTCGGTGCGGGCATTCACAACATCAACGAGGCCGCCGTGTATGGCATCCCAGTCATTTTTGGGCCTCGTCATCACAAGTTCCAGGAGGCTGCTGACCTGTTAGCGTGTGGCGGCGGATATGCTGTTGACGATGCCGAGGCGTTCAGCGACATCATGGATAGCCTGCTTGACAACAAGGCATTGCTTGCGCAGGCAGGCAGTGCGGCTGGAGAATACATCCAGAGTCATCTGGGGGCGACACAGCAGATTTATGACCGCATTTTCGCTACAGATAACCCCTGATGCCAAGATGAGTGGCTGGCCAGTTGCCACCGACGAGAGACGTGACGGTAACAACATTTGTTGGGAGGTTGAAATTGTGTCTGCTGCATCTCTGGTCCTTGGCCAGACTGCTATTTTGCAAAAAAATCGCAACATCATCATGTGTGGCTCGTTTTTTTTGGCTAATTTTGCGCAGCTGCTAACCCAACGCATGAGGAAATGAAGACTATAACAATATCAAATAACTCCTGCCTCGCCATTACAACAAGCTGCAAGGCATGCCATCACCGCCTCATCACCGCCTTGCGCCGCGTGGTGGTCGTGCTGGCTGTTGTGCTGCCGTGCCAGGCTGTCGGCCAGACTCTGATGCAGCTGGCGATGGAGTCATTTGACAACATGCACTATGACATGTGCTTGAGCTACCTCAAGCAAGAGCTGGAACGTCACCCTGACAATGGCTATGCGCTAGCCTACAAGGGAGCCGCTGAGCGCAAGAGCGGCAGCCCCCAGCAAGCGTTGCAGACGATGACGCTGGCACTCGACAAGCTAGACAAGCACGCCGACCCTGCATTTGCCGCTTGGGCGCACTATGAACGAGGAGCCCTGTATGCCGAGGCAGGCGACACCACTGCTGCCATCGCCGACATGGACAGTGCCCTGGTGCTCAAGCCCAATGACCCCATCTATCATCAGGACCGCGCCATGCTGCTCTATAACCAGGGCTATTATCGAGAGGCACTTGCTGGAGCGACGACTGCGGCACAGCTTGCCCCCGACGATGTGTATAATCTGGAAATCATAGGACGTTCCAATATCCACTTGAAGCAATATGACGATGCCATCGCCGCCTATGAGCGTGCTGCGACCCTTGATGCCGTCAACGCCGACCACTGGACGGGCATCTGTGACCGCCTGCGCGACGTCAAGAACACCTATAATGCCGCCCGCTCGTCATCGGTCTATCAGGACACCACACTGGCCGATGAGGTTGTGGTGCCCCAATTCCCTGGTGGGACACAGGCCCTCAAGGACTATATTGCCCGCAACGTGCGTTTTCCACGTCAGGCTCAGCCCGCGACCACAAACAGCGTCATCGTGGACTGCCTCATCAACGAGTATGGGCAGGTGTCCGACTGCCGGGTGTTGCAGTCGGCCGGCGAGGGCTTTGATGACGAGGCGCTGCGGTTGTGCCGCACCCTGCCCGACTTTGCGCCCGCCACGATGCACGGCGTGCCCACCCCCTGCTGGTATCAGGTGACCGTTGTGTTCACGGTGACAGCCCCCATTTGCCAACCCCAACCCCAATAATAACATCGCAAAACAACCACAACAATGAAAAAAATCACCATCATCCTCCTCACCGCTCTGGCCATGACCACAGCAACTGCCATGGCCCAGACTACCACCACAAGCACCAATGTGAAGCAACTCGAGAACGACATTGAGGGACACGAGAAAGCCATCCGCGACAAGCAGGACGCCATCCGCGACATCGAGCAGCAAATCGATGAAATGAAGAAGAAAATCAAGGACCTGGAGGCACAAAAGAAGACCCTGCAACGCGAGGTCAAGGACAACATCGAGCAACGCAAGCAGAAGTTTGCCACACGCGATTTTCAGGTCTATGACCAGGAGGTTGTCGATGTCCTCTATAACCCCTATAACAGGTCAGATGTTGAGGATGCCCTCAAGAGCTTTGAAGGCATGGAGACCAAGGATGTCATCAAGAAGAAAGAACTAGTACAGAACTATGGCGAATACACTGCCAACCTGCGAGAATTTCTTGAGAAGCAGAAAAAGGCGCTCGCCAAGGCTCACTGGAAATATCAGTCATCGACCACCGACGTTTATAAGAAATTTGAGAAAGGCCTCAAGCACACCAAGTACTGGAAGGTTTATAGCAAGCGTGACAAGAACGAGTCTATCGACTATCTGGACCGCGTCATGGACCGCATCATGCTCTTCCGCAACTCTGGTCTCAACAACGAAGCCCAATTCAACGAAATTCTGAACCTCCTGTACGCTGATTGACCACTCCATGCAGATGCTGGAACTGTCAGATGTGTAAAAATGTGTGACGGGTATGTCGCCGCATGCTGGCTGCTTGCTGACAAGTGCGGCAGGATGTGTCCTCACACAACAGTCAACCGCTGGCGATGGTAACGTTCTTGCTGTTTATCAGCAAGTCCATTCCCATCGCCAGCGGCACTTCGGTAATGATGGTGGTGAAGGTCAAAAATGCAAAAAATAGAAAAACATTTGCAAATGGCAGGATTGATGTGTTACCTTTGTGGTCACAAATAAAACAATGCTTATTACATATTTAATTTTCTAACTTTTTAAACCTAAATGTTTTATGCTTAAACGATTGTTTACTACATTAGCATTGGCTATTGTTGTGCTTGCATCAAGCATGACATTGCGAGCCACAACCCTTTATGGCCTGTCGCGCGATTACAGCAGCGGTTATGGTCTTGTGACTATTGACAGTGAAGCCCCGACGTCGGCGACGGTTGTGAAGTCGTTTGACGTGATGGCGACAGCTGGCGCAATGAAGGACAGCACCCTGTATCTGGTGGGCTATGACGATGACTTCAACACGCTGTTCTATCAGTGTGACCTGGAGGGCAATGTGAGCAAGATTAAAAATCTGGGCGAGAGTGCCGCCTTGCCCATGGAGATGGCATACGACTACAATGGCGAGACGATGTATTTTGTCACCAACAGTGACCGCACCGACGGTGTGTCGGCATTGTGGACGCTGAACTTGAGCAGTGGTGCCATGAGCAAGGTGAACGACAACATGGGCATTTTTGTCCGTGGTCTGGCGGTGAACGCTAGCGGCGAGATGTTTGCGCTCAACGGCAGTGGCGACCTGTACAGCGTTGACCAGACCAGTGGCACGTGTACGCTGATTGGCAGCACGGGTCTGGGCTGCAACTCATTCCAGAGCATGGCCTTTGACCAGAACACCGGCACCCTGTACTTTGCCAACCGTGGCACAGACTATGTGAACCGTCTGTACACCATCGACGCGACCACGGCTACTGCCACCGCCCTTGGCACTATCGGCAGTGGCAGCGAGGGCATGTGGGTTGTTGGCCTGGGTGTACCTTATCAGCCCAGCGAGAATGCCGCCCCCGACCGTGTCACCGACCTGCTGGTGAATGCAGGCAACGACGGAGCCTTGACCGCAAGCATCAGCTGGACCAACCCCACCACGATGACCAATGGCGAGGTGTTGACCAGCATCACCCGCATCGAGGTGCTGCGTGACGGCGAGGTGATAGCCACGCTCAGTGGAACTCCTGGTCAGGCGATGACCTGTGATGACAATGCTGTGCCTGCTGCCGGCATGCACCGCTATGTCGTGCGTGTTTACAACGAGGTGGGTCCCAGTGCCGACCGCTATCAGGATGTATGGATTGGCGGCGATGTTCCAGCTGCTGTCGGTAACCCCCGTGCCGAGCTGGTGAACAGCACCACCAACCAAATCACATGGGAGGCTCCGACCGTGGGCGCTCATGGTGGATACATCGTTGTGAGCGAGCTGAAGTATGACATTATTCGCGCCAATGACGGTGTGGTTGTCGCTCAGGATGTTGATGGCTTTGCTGTTAACGACGCTCAGCTGTATGACAAGTTGACCCGCTACACCTACTATATCGTTGCCAAGAATGCCAACGGCAGCGGCGACACGATTGCAACCAACTATCTGGTGAATGGTCCCTCGCGCAAGGTGCCGTTCACGGCAGACTTCAACGATGAGGAGGAGAGCCTGCTGTGGACTGTTGTGAACCAGAATGAGGACGAGACTTCCTATATCTGGCACTATGATGTCATCACTCAGCGCTACTACTACATGTATCAGGCATCAGAGTACATGAACGCCAACGACTGGCTCATCTCGCCTCCCATCGAGTTTGAGGAAGGCCGCACCTACAGGATTACTGTAACGGCATGCAATGACTTTGCACCTTATCCCGAGAACTTCCGCATCTATAACACGGCAGGCTATAACACGGCAGGTGCCATCCCACTGGGCGAGGAGTTCACCTGCAACGAGGCCAACGTGCTGCATGAGTACGAGGTGACGCTGACTGCTGAGGATGACGGCATGGGCAGTGCAGCCGACCTGTTCACGAGTTTCTTGAGCGTGACCTGCACGTCTCGCTATGACATGCACATCTTCATGGTTGCCAGTGTCAAGGTTGAGCTGGATGACGAGTCAGCCGTTACCGAGGTTGATGTTGATGACAACAACAGTGTTGTTGACGTTTACACCATCGACGGACGCGCTGTCAAGAGTGGCATCACAGCCAGTGAGGTGAGCAACTTGCCTCAGGGTCTGTACATTGTCAAGGGCTCTACCCGTTCCTACAAGGTGGCTGTCAAGTAACACCTGACGACGCGACAAGATAGCATTAAAGAAGCCTCTTGCACGCCCGACACCATTGGGCTGCAAGAGGCTTCTTGTTGCATCGTGGGAGATTATTGTCCGCCAGCTAGCACCATGTCGATGAGCAGGGTGACATCGGTGATGTTGATGTCATTGTCACCATTAATGTCGGCACAGATGTCGCAGCAACCAGCCATTGTCGTGCCGTTGAGCACGCGGTCGATGAGCGCGGTGACATCGGTGATGTTCATCTCACCGTCGTGGTTCACATCGCCCGTGTTGTAGGAGTGCCCACCATGCCGTGTCACACGCCACAGGGTCATGTGTGCGCCAGGATAGTACTGATAGATGAGCATGGTGGTGTCGCTCTCCACCTCGGCGTTGAGCCAATTGGCCTGATAGCTGTTGGCGTTGCTGGAGGCCGTGGCGGGCACTACAACCAGCGCAGTGTCGCACCCCACTTGTGCCACAGCAAATCCATCCAGATAGTTTTCCAGTGTGGGATAGACTACCAGCTCCATGTCGCTCCACACCACAGGGAATGCGCCATTGGCGGCTCCCTTGTTGGGCAGGGTAAGAGCCGTTCCAGTGAAGTCGTCGCCATTGAGCAACATCTTGACAGGTCGCGTGTTGCGTGTCACATACAAGACAGCCTCGTTTCCGTCAATGTCGGTGTAATGGTTGAGCACGGTTGTGTTGGTGGCATTCACAACATCGCATGAGGCGAGATAACTGTTGTCGGTGTCCACCTCGCCACTGGTGATGGCGATGCGGCTAATGCTGGTGCCGCTGTTAGCGCCGACCAGACAGATTTCACCATCCTGGAGCAGATTGCCGCGAGCAAAGCCCAGAAAATCGCTGCGACCATAGTCCACCAGCTCGCTGGGCAACGTCAGTGAAGTGGCCTCGCCGATGGCGGGGTCAATGACCAGTAGCGTGGCATTGTCGCCCCATGCGTTGGGAAATGTGGCATTGCTCACCACCACATTGCCTGCCTCGTCGCGCGTGATGCCGCAGTTGGCTCCCCCGCTGTAGGCCATGCCGGTTGCCCCATTCTGGTCATACACCAGCACCGATTGAGCCGCCTTGTCGTTAATATAGAACTTGCCGTTCATGCCAAATCCCTGACGGGCGTCGCTGGTGGCAGGCAGGTCATCGGTGAGACGCCACACTTGTTTGATGCTATAGGTCACCGCCTTGTCATCGGTGTCGCCCGACGAGGGTTGGTCACCAGTGTCAATGCCCACATAGGCCGGCTCGCCCTCATTGTCATAGCCGTCAATCACACACACTGCGTACCAGTATCCACTCAGGCGGTCGCTGGGCAGCGTGTAAGATGCATCGTAGGTCACACCCAGCAGGTAATCGGCCTTGATGCCCCCCTGGGTGGTGCTCATCGCGTCGGTCGTGCTAGTGACCGTGGCTGGAACGGCATAGACCGAATATTTGACCAATGTGCCTTCTTGAGCCGTCCATGAGAGGGTGCCATCGTTGAGTTTCAAGTCGCTGGGGGCACTGTAGCTGGTAGTGTCTTTCCACGTCACAGCGGGGATGATGGCGGGCGTGGTGAATGTGTTTTCCAGCAGATAGTCGCCCAGTCCGCTGGCGGCATCACCGTTGATGTATTTTACACTATAGAGTACCGCACCAGGACCATTCACCTCGTTATATTGGCGCGAATAGTTGATTTGTGCAGCCACCTCGGCCCAATCGCTGGTGGTGTTGCTGCTCGACAGGCCACTGATGCTGTGACTGGCAAAATAGAGCCTGCCAAAGTGGTTGGCCACATAGCTCCACCACTGGGTGAGCGGACCAAAGGGGTTGGTCGAGTGAGAGGTCTTCCAGTAGAGCTGGGGTGAGATGTAATCGATAGTACCCGCCTCAAGCCATGCCAGCGGGTCGCTGAAGATGCCATTATATTGCCAGTCACTGCCCTTGGGGCATGGTGTGACGTTGTGGATAGACGCCGACGTTGCCGATGTGCCTGCAACTCCAGCAGGGCTAATGCCAAAACGCACTTCGGGTTTGGTGGACTGTATCATCTCATAGACCTCGGCAACCATCTGGTTGATGTTGTCGCGTCGCCAGTCGGCAAATGTCATCGAGGTGCCTGATGACTGCCACAACTCATAGTCGTCGGCCTGGCTGTCGGTGCTGATGCCGTTAGGATAGAAATAGTCATCAAACACGATGCCGTCCACATCATAGTTGTTGATAATCTCCTGGCACACGTCAACAACACGCTGCCGCGCTGCCGCATAGCCTGGGTTGAGGATGGTTGTTGTGGTGCCCGATGAGTTGGTGTAGCTCATCAACAGACCAGAGTTCTTTAGAGCCACATCTTGAAAGGTCGTCCAGTTGCTGCCTGTGGAAAAACGCAGCGGGTTGACCCAGGCATGGCATTGCATGCCCAACGCATGGCATTGCTCAACGGCATACGCCAGTGGGTCCCAGCCAGGGTTCTTGCCGCGGGTGCCAGTGAGGTAACTGGACCATGGCTCATAGCTTGATGCGTACATCGCATCGCACATCGAGCGCACTTGAAAGAAAACGGCGTTGAAATTCTGGTCGGCCAGGCTCTGAAGATATTGCAGCAGGTCTGCCTTTTTGGTCGCCTCGCTGTCGCTGGCATTGGTGGGCCAGTCAAGCATCCACACGGTTGCAATCCATGCGCAACGCATCTCGCGTTTTTGCGCCTCGGCCGCGTGCACTGTGACGCTGGTGGTCAGTGCCACGGCAAGCATCAGGGAAAGAAGTCGTCTCATTGCCATAATTTACATTTATTAAGTTTTGTTGTCATAGTTTTTTGGTTATATGTGTCTGCAAAAGTACAAAAAACTCACCAACTTCAAACATCTAGAGCGAGAATTTCAACAAAAGGCTGTTATTGGCAGGCTGGTAGCAACAGTCATCCCTCTCAACAGCCTGTTGAGGACTGTTGGGAGGGATGACAGTATATTGCCTGTAATTATTTCAATCGATTCCCAAGATGATGTCGATGACGGCATTGACATCGGCAATAGTGACCTCGCCGTCGCTATTGACATCGGCATCGATGGCATATCCACTTGCGAGGATGATGTCGATGACAGCATTGACATCGGCGATAGTGACCTCACCATCACCATTCACATCGCCAGTGAGGGAGGCATATTGTGCCGTGATGTCTGCCACCTCATACTTGTTAGTAGTCGAGGTGATTTCCAGATAGATGTCGCTGTTGATGCCTGTCACGTCAACACTCTGATGCTGGTTGTCACCCTGATTGAGCACCACGTTGAACAAGTAGTCCTCGCTGCCAATGTCAAAGGTGCGGTAATAGAACTTGTCACCCTTGACCACGCGCGTGGCAGTGATGGCGATGCCTGGCCAGGTGTCGGCAATCACACCTGCATTGTCCCATGCATAGATATAGACGTTGCTCCAGTTGTTGGGGCTGACGGTGGGGTCCTTGAGATAGACCGTGGCGGTGGTGGGCACAAAGCCGTGGAAAATGTACTCACGCGATAGCACGTTGCGCACCATGCCGTCGTGCAGCACACCAGCGGTGAGCACCGTGTTGTCGGTGAACGTGAGGGTCACTGTGCCTGTGGCATGGTGGCTGGCGGCTGTCGGCGTGCTGCCATCGGTGGTATAGACAATGGTGGCGGTGTCCACACTGGCTGTGATGGTCACCTTGACACTGCCCTCATATTGGCCCGATGGCTGGTCAATGGTCAGCGTGGGCGCAGGGTTGGTGTAGTTGGTCACGGTGTGGTCATACACCCCATCGATGTAGTAACCGTGGTTCACATAGTTGAGGTCGCTGGTCTGGGTGCCATCGGTAACAAAAATGATGTTGCTGGGCATTGTGGTGAGTGTGCCGCCGTAGGTCCACTTGAACACCTTGCGCGTGCTGTCGGCAGTCACGCCCATGAGTGTCATGCGCTCGCCAGGCCAGCTGCCACCAGTGTAGTTGTTGTTGCTGTCCCACACCCATGTGGTGACAGTGCTGGTGCCGAGGCTGGTCTCGAGGAACACGCTGCGGTCGTCCTGCTCACAACTGGGCTCATACACGTCAAGGTCGGTAATGACGCTGCTGCCACCACCCTCGCCATCGTTGCTGGACAATTCCTCTTGGGTGCCATCATAGCTGAGCGTGGAGCCTGCATTGGGCGTGCTGGTGTACAGATAGGGACCATCCTCGCCCACCTTGCCAGGGGCTGCGGTGAGGCTGGTGGTGAGCACGTACACGCGCATATTGCCCTGGCCGCTGCAAGCCACGGTGGTCAAGGTGCCATTGGTCACCGTCTGCACGTCACCTGTCACACAGTCGGTGTAGGTGCCGTTGAGCACGCCAGTGAACGTGGCAGCACCGTTGATGGTCACTAGCACATAGCTGTCGGTGGTGGCATCGGTGTAGCGACGCTTGAAGGCATATCCGCCGCTGGATGAGCAACCCGTGGTGCTGTATTGTCCCTTGCGCAACGCAGGAACGGCTTGACGTATCTGGTTGAGACGTTGCAGATGCTTGACCAGCGGTTGGCTCAATGTGGCGGCAAGGTTGCCGCTAGCGGTGCTGTATTGTCCAAAGTCGGTGGTTGTGACGTCGCCCTTGAGGTAGCCACCATAGTAAGCGCGCCCACTGTCACGCAACGAGCCGTTGCCACCCGGGTCGATGGTCTTGCCTGCCTTGAACTCAATCTCGCTGCCATAGTACAGGCAGGGGATGCCACGGAAGGTGAACATGAAACTCAAGTTCTCGGCCCACTGTGCCGTGCCGCTGTTGAAACGAACGCCATCGTTGGGACCTGGCGCATAATCGTGACTGTCAACATAGACCACGTTGTAGGTCGCGTCGTTATAGTACTTGTCGCCATTGAGGGCAAGATTCCACACGCTGGCAATGTTGTGAAACGAGTAGTGCACGGGGAAATCGATGACATTCAGTCCCGATGCCATGCTCACGTCGGGGGTGTGATAGTCATTGCCGCTCAGCACCGCATTGCTTGAGGTGGGCATGGCTGCCGAAGTCTCGGTGCAGTTGTCACTGTACATCTGCTGGCATGAGCTGATGTTGTCCAGCGTGCTCAGGTCGGTACTCTCATAGATTTCCTTGCTGTCCCAGTAGGTAGAATCGTAATTCCAATTATAGTTCTTGCTTTCGGCCCAGGTGTAGAAGTAAGGTGACAGTGCGGGCTGGTTGCGATAGGTGACGCTGCCCTGATAGCGGGCACACACCTCGGTGTACAAGAACAATGGGCACTGGTTGAGGCGCTTGTCCTTGTACTTCTCGCCCAGTGCCTGGAATGCCGGAACAAACACCTTGTTGAACGTGAGGCGTGCGATGTGTCCGCCCGTGTCGATGCGAAACCCGTCAACCCCCATCTGGATGAATGTGCCATAGCAGTCAATGAGGTATCGCGCCACAGCTGGATTCTCGGTGTTGAGGTCCACGCAGTCGCCTGCTATCTGAGCCCACCACCGTGTGTTGTCGTCCCAGTTGAACTGACCGAAGTGGTGCCAGCGGTTGTGGGTGTCGTGGTTTTGTCCATCGGTGTTTTTCATCATCTTGAGGCGGGTGTCATACTGTGTGCCAGCCACCATGTTGCTATAGTTGGTGGGCAGCACGCCGCCCACGCTGTCGGTGGTGTAGGGCAGCATGCACTCGTTAATCTTAAACTGGTTGGCACTCCAGTCGCGGGTGAACAGCTTGCACAGGTTTTCCTCGCCAAAGTTGCCCGTGTGGTTGAGCACGATGTCCAGAATAACCTTCATGCCACGGCTGTGGGCCTCGTCGATGAGTGTCTGGAATGTGGTGTCACCCGACTCATAGCGATGGTCCACACGGCTAAAGTTGCTGGCATGGTAGCCATGATAGTCCAGTCCCGAGGCATTCTCGACAACCGGTGTTACCCACACGGCAGTGAAGCCTAATGCCTTGATGTAGTCAAGCTTGTCAATCAAGCCCTTGAAATCACCTCGCCAGCAGGGGTCTCCGCTGTTGGCTGAAGCACCATCCCAGCACTGCACGTTGTTGCTGGGGTCACCATCATAAAAACGGGTGGTGATGACAAAGTAGATGCTCTCGTCGCGGAAGTCGTCACGTGGACCCACAAACGAGGCCCATGCCTGAATGCCGCAACAACACAACACGACCAGCAGGGTCGTGAAACGGGTGAGAATGCGATGGTTGTTAGTCATTGTTATGTGCTAGTCAAAATTTTGTCCCTCAAATTTACAAGAAAGTTATGGGAAATGAGCCACCACACATTGAAAACTGAGGTGTTGAGTTGTGCAAACGTTTGCACAGCGCACATTACTTGTTATTTTGCTTGATAATTAGGCCGAAAATCCCTACCTTTGCCGCCACAATGATTAATACGCCTTGAGAACATGAACGAGAATGCGCAACACCCAGACTCATGGGAATACACATTGTCTGATGAACCCGCCGCCACCCCAGTCGAGGAGTTTGACCCCAATCTTCCCGATGACGGTGAACCCGAAGGCTTCACATTCAACTGGTTGCCGCTGGTGCTAGCGGTGGGTTATTGTTTGGTCAATAGCCAGCAGGGGAATTGGTCGTTTTTCGTTTATCTGGCTCTGGTGGTTATCATTCATGAGATGGGTCATGTGGTCATGGGCAGGGCGTTTGGCTGCGGCATCAAGCGCATGCAGGTGTTTTTCTTCTCATTTGTGACCTACAAGCCACATTACAAGGCGGGGGCGAGCTCGTGGCGTGACATCACGTGGAGCCTGGGGGTGTTGCCGTGGGGCGGATACACCGTGTTCAAGTCCCGTGCTGGCGATGGGGTGCCGCCTGAAGCATTGCCTGCTGTGGCGGTGTCCCCCTATCTGGATGACAAGAAGGCCTGGCAACGGTTGCTCATCGCTGCTGGTGGGGTGTTGTTCAATCTGGCAACGTTCCTGGTCTTGTATCTCTTCATGTCGCTCACCGACTTGGTGTCCGAGGGGATGTTCATGGTGGCATCGTTGTCCATCATTCTGGCAGTGTTGAATATTATCCCCGTTTATCCGTTGGACGGAGGTACAGTGTTGCTGTCGTTGGTCGAGATGATAACAGGCTGGCAGCCCTCGTCTCAATTCACACGTGTGCTGGGCTGGGTGGGCTTTGCGCTCATCATTGTCTTTTTCTTCATCTACACCGACTGGATGACACCCATCTTTGAGTTTGTACACAGCATTCTATTATGGCATTAAACAATTCATTTTTAACAACATCTAGCAACGACAATGAAACGACGAGTGATAATTATCATGCTGGCAATGCTGGCAACCACGGTGGCGGCCGAGGCGTGCACATCGGCAATTGTGAGTGGCAAGCTCACGGCCAATGGCCGTCCGCTGCTGTGGAAAAACCGCGACACGAGCGACTTGAACAACCGCGTGGAGCGCATCGAGGCTCATGACGGGTTAATGGAATTTGTCGCCCTGTTTGATGCGCGTGACCTGCGGGACACCGCCGCATGGATGGGATTTAACGAGGCTGGGTTTGCCATCATGAACACTGCTTCTTATAACCTCAACGGCAATGATGGTGTCAAGAACATGGACCGTGAGGGTGAACTCATGCGATATGCGCTGGAGCGGTGTGTGACCGTGGCCGACTTTGAAAACTTGTTGCAGACATTGCCGCGTCCGCTGGGTGTGGAGGCCAACTTTGGCGTCATCGATGCCGAGGGTGGTGGGGCCTATTTTGAGACGGGTAACTACAAGTATGTGAAATATGATTTGGCAGATGCCGAAGACGGCATTCTGGTGCGGACTAACTATTCTTACAGTGGTGCCAAGGACAAGGGCATGGGATATGTGCGGGAGCGCAACGAGAAGACGTTGTTGGCACCGCACATTGCCGCCGCCGACATCACACCGGCAGTGTTCACCGAGGAACTGTCACGCACTTTCTATAACGCCCAGCTGGGCAAGGACTTGACCCATAGCGGTGACGAGTGGATAGTGGACCAGGATTTCATTCCCCGGCGCATCTCATCGGCATCGGTGGTGATTGAGGGGGTCAAGCCTGGCGAGCACCCGTGGCTCACCACCATGTGGATTGCGTTGGGTTATCCGCCCTGTGCCGAGGTCTATCCCGTGTGGATTGGCGAGGATGGCGTGGCACCTGAGCTGACGGGGACTACAGACGAGAATCACTCGGTGCAGTGTGACCGTGTGAACCAGCGCAAGGCCGAAGTTTTCCCGGTGACACGCGGCAATGGCAAGCAATACCTGAATCTGTCCAAGCTGTACAATGCCGATGGCACAGGCTGGTGCCAGGTGCTGCGCAGCAAGAACTTGAGGACCTATCAGCGGGGTTATGAAGAAATCGCCCGCCGTCGTGCCCACTATGGCAAGTACACCCGCAAGCGTTGAGTTGCAGCTGCCGGTGACCATTGGCAGTTGCAAGGTCTCGTCGGGCGAGTACATGCGTTGCTTGTGCGCCATGCTTCTGGCCGACAACTGGTTGTGGCTGCTGTTGCCACTGGTGGTGTGCGGCATGCTGGCGGTGATGGTTGACGTGCGGTGGGGCATTGTGGGGCTCATGGTGCTGTTCATCGTGATACCCATGGTGCTGGTGCTGCTCTACTTTCACTATGGCTTCTCGCCGTTGGCGTGCTGGTCGCTCATGGACAAGAGTGTCACGATTGACCGTGAGGAAATGACCTTGCAGTTTGAGGACCAGCGCATGAACCGTCACGCCATCCCCTGGCGCGACGTTAGCGAGATTGTCAGGCGTGGTGGCGGCGTGTTGTTCATGATGCGCAGCGGGCGTTACTCGTTCTTGATGCTGCCCGCTGGCATGGTAGATGCCGACATGGCCGCTGTTTTACGTCAAGTGATGGAACAGCAAGGTTAAACCCTTGCAAGTTGCTTGAGGGCTGTTATTGACTGGCAAAATCTGGCGAAATGATTGAGCCTGACAGCGTGGCTCAATTGTGTGCTGCTTTCCGTCTATCCCTTCTGCACGTGTGTGAAACTTGAATATTTCATTTTTATCATTTTATTTTTGGTCAGTTCCAAAACTCGGACTACCTTTGCGCCGCTCATCGGAGGGCACTGTTAAGGAAGCAGGGCTGGATAAGATGGTTTGGCACCATTGTGTGTGCCATCCTAATCATCTTATCCAGCCCTGCTTGTGGCAAAATTCTAAAAATGACAATGAGAAATGAAACGGGATGAGATTGACTTTGGCAAGACCAGTGTGACCAGATTGTTTGTCGAGCTGTTTATCCCCACTTTTCTGGGGTTGCTGTTTGGCGCCATGCTCAACCTGGCCGATGGCATCTTTGTGGGGCGTGGTGTGGGCAGTGACGCGCTGGCGGCAGTGAACATTGCGGCACCAGTGTTCATGCTATTCTCGGGCATCGCGTTGATGTTTGGTGCGGGTGTGTCGGTGGTGGCGGCAATTCACTTGTCTCGTGGCAATGTCAAGGCTGCTAATATCAATGTCACCCAGGCTTTTACTGTCTCACTATTGTTGGTGGGAATTTTGTTGGTTTTTGTGCTGGCATTCCCCAGTCAGGTGAATGTGCTGTTTGGTGGCAGCAAGGTGCTGGAGCCCTATGTCGTCGATTATCTGCGCTACGTCTCGGTGGGATTGTTGGGGTCGGTCATCACGTTGTGTGGGCTGTTTGTTATCCGGCTTGACGGCTCGCCGCGCTATGCCATGATGGTGAGCGTCGTGCCTGCAACGCTCAACATTGGGCTGGACTGGCTCATGGTGTTTCCATTGCACATGGGCATCAAGGGTGCAGCATTGGCGACCAGTGTGGCCGAGGTGGTGGGTGTTGTCATGGTGGTGGCCTACGTGGCTCGCTTCACCCGCACCATCAGTCTCTATCGCCCCAAGTTCTCGCCCAAGGCGTTGCGCCTGACCTTGCGCAACACGGGCTACATGGTGCGCATGGGCTTCCCGACCTTTGTTGGCGAGACTGCCATGTCGTGTGCCATGATTGTCGGCAACTACATGTTCATGAGCCGCTTGCACGAGGATGGCGTGGCGGCGTTCTCGGTGGCGTGCTATCTGTTCCCGCTGGTGTTCATGTTTGGCAATGCCATTGCCCAGTCGTCGTTGCCCATCATCAGTTACAATCATGGTCTCAACGACACGGGACGCATCAGGCAGACCTTTAGGCTGTCGGTGGGCACGACGACGGTGTGCGGACTGCTCATTTCGCTTGCAGTTATCGCATTGACACCTGCTGTTGTGCATCTGTTCCTGGGTGACGCTCACGCCCCCACTGTCATTGCTGTCGCAGGGTTGCCGTTGTTTGCCGTCGGCTTTGGTTTCTTCTCCCTCAACATCGTGCTCATTGGTTATTTCCAGAGCCTTGAGCAGGCACGCACCGCCACGCTGTTCATGCTGTTGCGTGGCTATGTGCTTGTGATACCCTGTTTCATTTTCTTGCCTCGTCTCATCGGCGATGCGGGCTTGTGGCTCGCCGTTCCCCTCACCGAGGCTCTCACCCTCATCGTCATTGTTGCCACCCTCATCGCCCGCCGCTCATGACCAATCCCCGCGCAATGCCATCTGACAACAATGTTGTCAATCATTCTTGTTTTCGGCCGCCAATTGTGACCCAAGTTCACTAAAGTCGATTTTGTATTCTTGTGCTCGGGGCTTCAGGTAGTTCCATGCAATGTGGTGCCATTCTCGTCGGCTCATGCCACGATATTTCTCGCCAAAGTTGTTGATGAGGAACATCGCAACTTCAAGGGCAGAGTTATGGTGGTGCATAGAGAGAAATGTCATCACCCTTGATTCCACTTCATGGTCATCCTCAACACATTCTAATTTTTCGGAAGTGGCCTCCGCGGTTGTTGCTTGTTCAATGCAAGTTTCAACCATCCTCTTGGCTTCTTCCAGCAGGTGTTTACTTTCAGCACGCAATGAGAAACTCTCAGAGACTAATTCCACAATTTTATCTTGAGTCTCTTGGCTCACTTGAGGCAATGGCAATGTGAGTACATCAACGTCTTTAATAACTGGATAGGATGTCCCAACATTAAACTTTAATAACCACTGTCGATATAGGTTTGTCCTGAGCAAAACATGTAAAAATTCTTTTCTCATCGATGTCTTTTCACGAAGCACAGTGAAGGCAGAACTAACAATAAGATTATTTGCTGCATTATTAATGATAGCAACAGCGCCTCTATAAGGTCGCACTTTGGAAACAAGAATATCCCCCTCTTTAACTTCAATTTTAGCATTTGCTGGCAAATCCTCTTTCAGTAAAGTATTAGGATGGCACGTTCCATGACCAATATTGATATCTCCTATTTCAACATATTGATACTCTTTCTTTTGCAAATCACTCTTTGTTGTAATATGGTCAAAAAAATCAGATATGCAATGTGATGTTAAATTGCCATTACTTATCTTGGCCTCTATGTCATCATATTTGGGCTGATAATATTCAGCATCGATGCGGCCACTCTTTTTTACATCACTGAAGGTCTTTATGGTCGTTTTATCGTTTGATGGTTGCCAATCGATAAGCCCCAATTCTTCCAATAAGATACGCTCGGCTTCGGTATATTTTTGTTTGGCTTCTTCATGTAGGATAAAAATCTGTTGAAACAGTCTATCGACTTCAATTTGCAATTCCTGAGGAAATTCTGGTATTGGTATCCTATATAGGTCATATTTACTCAGATATGGAATCATCAGGTTGGTCTGATACCTTTCTTTAAAAGCATTTCCATATTTTGAAATCAAATAAACTAAAATCACATGTTTGCTGATTTTATCATTTATCGTCATTTTAAATAGGCTTCCAGAAACTAATGTTTTTTCTGGCATATTATCAGGTACAATAGATACTTTTCTAATATTTCCTTTCACCTCTATTAATAATTCTCCTTTCTCAATATGTCCGTGAGGATATTGTATCCAGTCTTTCTCACATACTCTATAAAGGTTATCTAAATTTACAAATGGAGTTTCAATATCTGTCGCTTGAAGAAAAAAAGGTAAATCTTTATTTTCTTGATTGTTTTCAAGAACTTTTGTCTCCCCATACACAACTCTATATCCTTTACGAACGTAATATTGCAAAGGCTTTGTTTTTAGGATGTTGTTTGTAAAAGAAAGATATTCCTTCTTGAAATATTCAGAATCAAGCCGAAAAACAATATTTTCTTTCTTGACTTCATTTAGTTTTACCACGCTGATTTCTAACCTCTCCAGCAACTGTTGATAAATCTGGTTGCAGGAGAGGTCTTTCAAAAAGGGTTGCTATGCAGCAGTTTGTCAAGTTCCTCTTCGGTTGGTGCAAAGCTCAGATTTTCATCATAAGCAAACTTGGCAAAGGCTTCAGCAATGCCATTTTGTGTTAATCCATCATGATTGAACAGGTCATGCTGGACTATCAAGTGCCCATGTGTGTCTAGCATGAATGTCCCATCACTCTGTTGGCGATACAATTTCTCGCCGCTGTTGTCCTTGCTGGGTTCCTGCATTGTGGCAAAAAAGATGTTGTAGTCATCCTTGCGAGGACAGATGCCGTTATCATCAGTCCACTTTTGAACAAACAACACGCTTGTTTTGGTTCCTGTGTGCGGCTTGAACACATTGCCATGCAAACCGATGACTGCGATGATGCGACAATGTTGAGCGATGAAATCGCGAATGTATTTGTCGGTGGAATTGTTAAACCGCCCTTGCGGCAGCACCACAGCCATGCGTCCTCCAGGTTTCAAGAAGCACAGATTGCGCTCAATGAACAGGATGTCACGCCCCACACTGCTTTGATACTTGCCTTTTGCATTTTTGCCCAATTCATATTTTGCGATAATACGACTTTCCTTGATATCTCCAGCAAAGGGCGGGTTTCCCATGACGATATCAAAATTGAAGTCACGGTTATCGCCTTTTGTGGCTCTTAAAGCCCGCAGGCCCTTCCACCCTTCGTTGTAATTGTCAATCCAGTCCTCATCGCGTGTCACCTGATCCCATGCGGTATAGTCCAGCGTGTTCAGGTTCAACACATTGGTTTTGCCGTCACCGGCAATCAGATTTAAAGTGCGTGCGACCCTGACACATTTCTTGTCAAAGTCGATGGCAAACACATTTTTCCTTACATATTCCTCACATTCAGCGGGTTTTTGCTCTGCTGTGAACAGGTGGCTTTGTGCAATGCCTTTTTCTTTCAAGATTTGTCGCCAGACGTGGAACATGGTATGCACAGGAAAACCACAACTGCCCGCCGCTGTGTCAATCATGGTCTCATTTTTCTTGGGATTTAACATCTTGATACACATGTCAATCACATAGCGCGGAGTGAAATATTGCCCTTTTTCGCCCTTTTGTGACTTGCTCATGAGATACTCAAAGGCATCATCCACCACATCCAGATTGGAATTGAATAATTTCACGTCCTGCAAGCTACTCACACAGATAGCCAAATGTGAGGGCGTGAGTTCAATTTTTTCGGAATCGCCAAACACCCCTGGCCATTTCTCTTTGGCTTTCTGGAACAAAGTCTGGATGCCGCTTTTCAAGTCCTCATCGGTGTCGCCATAGTTGCGGAATTGCAAGTTTCTCGTCCTGTCCCTACCACTGGCCATCTCGTCATACAGTTTGGTGTAGATGAGTTTAAAGACTTCCTCAAACACATCTACTCCAGCGTTGGCAAGCACCTCATCTTCCATTTCCTCAATAAGGCCTTTCAAGGACTTGCGTTCAGTCACTAGCTTGTCTTTTGACACTAGCATGTCAATGGTCCACTGCTCTTGCAAGATATCCTTCAGTTTTTGATTTGCGGTTGGAATGTTGGGGATATCTTCAAAGTAGTTAGGATCCTTGCGGTGATAGTAAGAAATCTGGTCACCATTGGTCCACACACCGATGATGGCACCAGTGGCATTGCAGTAGGATTTCAGCTGTTCTTTACCGTCCTTGAGTTTGGGCTTTTTTAGCTCGACAATGATTTGCTCACTGGTGCTGTGTTCCTTGTCAAAAATAACGATGTCCGCCCGTTTCTTCTCGCGCCCAAAGGTGATGACCCGCTCCAGTTCCATGCGCGATGTGGGATAACCATAGGTGTTTATCAACTTGTAGATGAATAATTGCCGTACCAGTTCCTCCTTTGTGACCTTGATTTCCTTGTTACGCACTTGGCACTTGATGCAAGGTGTCTGCTTGCCGTTTTTATCTGTTTTGGCATAAATCATGGCTTCGATGGCATGTTTCTCCTGTTGTGAAAACTGAGCCAGTTCGGTGTAATTGTCATTGATGAGAATGTCCTTGATGAGCATCATTGTGTTGGCGTTTCATCGTCGTCAGCCTGTTTCCCGTGGGCTGGCATGAGTGTATAATAAAAAGCGTGGGAACCATTAGTTTGCAGCTGATCCGAGGCTCGGCAAAACCTACTGTAAGACCACAAACAATGCTCCCACGCCTGTGGATATATGGAAACCCATCACGGGCACACATACAATCCCAGACGTGAGCGCTATTGTCTATCATCCCTTACAGTTGAAATTTTGCCGATTTCGAATCAGGATAATATCCTAATAACGCTTCCGTTATAAACCAATATGTCCGTCAACCCCTTGGGGTTGACGCGCAACAACACATTGCTGTCGCACTGCAAAAATACAAAGAAATGCTTGAATTACAAAAAAATCATGTAATCTAATTCCTAGAAATGATGAAAAACAGTCCACCAATAGCTTTGTGGCAGCAAAAGTTCTTTTTGGGGAGCGCAGGATGCAGGAAAGAAGATAAAAGCCCCATTGGTCATTGTAGGCCAGATGGGGCTATATGTTAGTTTGTGTTCGTTGGTGGTTATTCCTCTTGTTGTTTTTGGGGGTGCTGGTTGCGGTGGGTGAGGCGACGCAGGCGGTTTACCAGCCATGCCACTAGTGCCACAACGGCAATAACCACGGCTGCTAGTGCGGCTAATATCCACGGCGCACGGTCGAGCAGGTCGCTGAACACAGGGCTGATGTAATGGCCCATGAGCGGCTCGATGAGTTGACGCTGACGAGGCATGGGGTCTGTCTCAACCGCAATGCTGTCGCCCAGCACCATCGTCATGCGTGCAGTGGGGTCGTAGCGTGGCCATTGGTGCTGAGGCGTGGAAGGGTCACCAGTGGCAGCAAAGTTGACCCACATCTGTTGCACCTGTTGTGCCAACAGCGAGCTGTGGTCATCGCCCATCTTGATTTGGCACTCTGGGTGATCGAGCACGTAGGCATTCTCGCTGGCGTGGCATGCGCCATAGCTGGGGTCGCGCAGCGGCTTGTCCCACAGGTACATGAATGTTGTGCCACCTGCCGAAGCATGGCGTTGAGCCATCTGAATGGCAGGACCACGGAACATCAGGTCGTTGAGCAGCTCGGTGGCACGCCATCCCAGCGAGGCTGGTGATGCCGCCATGTACTCATCCACCTGATGCCGTCCCGTGCTGTCAAGCTCATGCTGTATGTAGGAGGTCCACAGCGTGGTGGCTGCTTTATAGCCCACGACACCTCCCATGGCATCTATCCACATGCGGGCCTCGTCTCGCGTGCTACCTATCATCATGTCAACCATTGCGTTAGCTCCATCAAAGCGGGTGTAAGGGTCCAATGGCACCAGTGTGCCGTCGCGCATGGGAAAGCGGTTGTACTCGCCCAGATCATTAACCAGCTCCACAATCGCACTGTCGTCCATTGCCACCAGCTGGGCGACAGTTTTTGCTCCAGTGTGGTCCAGCACGCGGCGTGTGAGCTGTTGGCACTGCTCGCGGCTGCTGGTGAGAGCCACGCTGCCACTCATCATGATGGCACGCTTGAACAGCCCCTGGGCCTCATCGATGCAGGTGAGCAATGCCACACTGCCGCCCCCTGCCGACTGTCCCATGATGGTGACATTGTCGGGGTCACCGCCCCATGCTGCGATGTTGCGTTTGACCCACCTCAATGCCTCCACCTGGTCCAGTAGTCCCAAGTTTGCGCTATGCGCATAATCCTTTCCGTCAGGCAGTTGAGATAGATCCAGGAAGCCCAGCAAGCCCAATCGATAGTTGATGCTCACCATCACCACATCGGGATGGTCGGACACAAAACGCTCCCCGTCATAGGCTGGGTCGGCAGTGCTGCCCAGGCAATAACTGCCGCCGTGTATCCACACCATCACAGGCCGTCGTGCGTTGCGCCACCCTTGTTGTGCCGTCCACACGTTCAACGTCAGGCAGTCCTCACCCTGGGGATACAGTGCACCGGCGTTGTTGGATGCTGGTTGCACCGCCGCGTGACCATAGTAGTAGGCCTCGCGCACCAGACGGCTGTCGGGCTCGGGTTGAGCCACTTGCCACCGCAGCTTGCCCGTGGGCTGCACGGCATAGGGTATTCCCTTGAAACACAACACGCCATCGGACAGACGTCCCACAAACGTGCCATTAGCGGCTTCGGCCGCTAGCGATGTGTCGGGCGGGGTGTCCAACTGACGGTTCACACCATACAATGCCTGCATCTGCAATTGCAGGTCACTTGTGTCAATGCGAGGTTTGCTGTTGCTGTTGCAGGCGGCAAGCATTGCCAGTGCCGTAATGGCAAGGGTGCTGATGATTATTGTCGCTATTCTCATTGTCATGACTATAGGTTGTCTATAAAAAATCGCAAAAGTAAATATTTTGCTCACGTTCGGCAATGAAAGCAAGCTTTCATTGCGCTCACTTAACCGCAAAATTAACATTTTTCTCGCACAATTGAGTGAAAATGCTTACTTTTGCACCCACAAACGCTATTTTTCAATGCCATGACAAGATTTGAACTCAACATACTGGGGTGCGGGTCGGCAACGTGCACCCTGCGGCACAACCCCTCGTGCCAGGTGCTCAATGTGCGAGACAACCTGATGATGATTGACTGTGGAGAAGGGGCACAACTGGAGCTGCGCCGCAGCCGTCTCAAGTTTGCTCGTGTGAGCAACATCTTCTTGAGCCACTTGCATGGCGATCACTGCTTTGGGCTGCCAGGACTGATAAGCACCATGGCGTTGCTCAAGCGCACCTCGTCGCTGACGATACACACGTTTGCCGACGGTGCCGAACATTTCAAGCGCACGCTGGACTTCTTTTGCCGTGAGTTGCCGTTTGAGGTGCGGTTCAACATCATCGACACCCACAAGGCCATCATTCACGAGGACGATGCCATCACCGTGACGTCGTTCCCGCTGCTGCATCGCGTGCCGGCGGTGGGGTTCCTGTTTCAGGAAAAGCCCAAGGCTCGCCACATCAACGCCCAGGCAGTGCGCGAGCTGGATGTGCCATTGCATGCCTACAACTCGTTGCGTCAGGGGCTTGACTGGGTGCGGCCTGACGGCACAGTGATTGCCAACGAGCTGCTCACCATGCCTGCCGACCCCGCACACAGCTATGCCTATTGCAGTGACACACGCTATTCGCGCCGTGTGGTCAAGGCTGTGACGGGCGCTGACTGGCTCTATCACGAGGCGACATATGACAACAGCCTGCGTGACAAGGCTCACCAGCGTTATCACAGCACAGCCCTCGAGGCTGCCACTGTGGCTCAACAGGCTGGCGTGCGGCAACTCATCCTGGGACACTACAGCAAGCGCTACACCGATGAGACACCACTGCTCGAGGAGGCACAGCGTGTCTTTCCAGCCACCCGCCTTGCCACCGAGGGCATGGTCATTGATTTGAACCAGGTGTAGTGCGTTTACACATTATTTAATTAAGTAAGCATGGGGTGAGAAACTGCAAGTCAAGGCCAAGGCGCAATTTTAACAATTCTGTAACAATTTTTAACGGCACAAACACGTAAAAAGATTGAAAAATATGCTTAAAAACACCGCTTTTTGGTGTGCTAAGGCCTAAAAAACCGCAACAAGGCACAATTTGGCGAAGTTTTTTTTTATTTTTTAAAGAATTATTATTTCCTTTGCAGTCGCAAAAAGCGAAAACTATCAATTTTTTAACAATAACTTAAATATTTACGAATATGTCTGAAATTGCAGAAAGAGTAAAACAAATCATCGTTGAAAAACTCGGTGTTAGCGAGAGCGAAGTAACTCCCGAAGCTACATTTGGCCAGGATCTGGGTGCCGACAGCCTTGATACTGTTGAGCTGATCATGGAGTTTGAGAAACAGTTTGATATCAAGATTGCCGACGACAAGTCCGAGTCAATCCAAACTGTTGGCGATGCCATCAAGTTTATTGAAGAAGAGAAGGCAAAGGAAGCCTGATAACACTTCAGGAACCAACCGTTCACCTTTTAATTTCCTATTCTCATTATGGAATTAAAGAGAGTAGTGGTAACGGGTCTTGGGGCTATCACTCCGTTGGGGTTGGACGTGGAAACCACGTGGAAAAATGCCCTCAACGGCGTGAGTGGCGCTGGACCTATTACTCATTTTGACACCACACTGTTCAAGACCAAGTTTGCCTGCGAGGTCAAGGGGTTTGAGCCGACCAACTATGTCTCGGACCCTGCCGACCGGCGTGAGCTCAAGGACTTCAAGCGCAACGACCTCTACACCCAGTATGCTCTGGCGGCAGCACGTCAGGCGGTGGAGGACAGCCACTTGCTGGACGAGGGCATCGACCGCAACAACGTGGGCGTCATCTTTGCTTCGGGCATCGGTGGTCTGCACACCTTTGAGGAGCAGGCTGGCGACTATGCCAAGCATGAGGACCGTGGCCCCATGTACAGCCCGTTCTTTATCCCGACGATGATTGCCGATATCGCTGCCGGCCAAATCTCGATAAAGTACGGCCTGCGTGGCCCCAATTTTGGTGTTGTGTCGGCATGTGCCACCTCGACCAATGCGCTCATCGACGCTTTCAACTATGTCCGTCTGGGCAAGGCCACTGCCATTGTCACTGGCGGCAGCGAGGCTCCCATCTTCCCCGCGGGTGTGGGCGGCTTCAATAGCATGAAGGCCATCTCGGTGCGCAACGACGACCCTGAGGGTGCTTCGCGCCCCTTCAGCGCCTCGCGCGACGGCTTCGTCATGGGCGAGGGTGCCGTGTGCCTCATTTTTGAGGAACTGGAGCACGCTCTGGCACGCGGTGCCAAGATTTATGGTGAAGTCATCGGTGGCGGCATGAGTGCCGACGCCTTCCACATCACCGCCAGCCACCCCGAGGGGCTGGGCGCCAAGCTGGTGATGCAGCGCGCTCTCGAGGACGCCGGCATCACGGCACAGGATGTGGACTATGTCAACGCTCACGGCACGTCAACACCGGTGGGCGACTTGTCCGAGGTTCAGGCCATCAGGGACGTGTTTGGTGAGCATGCGTTTGAGCTCAACGTCAGCAGCACCAAGTCGATGACGGGTCACATGCTGGGTGCCACTGGCGCCATGGAGGCTGTGTTCTGTCTGCTCGCGTGCCGCGACGATGTGGTGCCTCCCACCATCAACCACGCCGAGGATGACAAGGACGAGAAGATTGACTATAACATGAACTTCACATTCAACAAGGCACAGAAGCGCACCGTCAATGTTGCGCTCTCCAACACCTTCGGCTTTGGCGGACACAACGCCAGCATCATTGTCAAGAAGTACCAGCAGTAATTTCACGGCTACTGGCGAGGCTTGTCAATGAGACTGGGCAATGTCATATCACTCATAAAGCTCCTTTTCATCAAGGATAAGGAGCTTTATGTTTTTATACATCGCATCACAGGCTATTATCCCAACGACATCAAGCTCTATCAGCTTGCCATGGTGCACCGTTCCAAACCCGTGCAGACTGCCGATGGCCGGTGGGTCAACAACGAGCGACTGGAGTTCCTGGGCGATGCTGTGCTTGACACTGTGATTGCCGACTACCTCTACAGGGCTTATCCCGACAAGCACGAGGGGTTCCTCACCTCAACACGAGCCAAGATCGTGCAGCGCGAGAGCCTGAACCGCATCGGCAACACGATGCACATCGACAGCCACGTGCGTGCCATGACCCACTCGTCATCCCACAACAGCTACATCAGCGGCAACGCGCTCGAGGCACTGGTGGGTGCGGTCTATCTGGACCAGGGCTACAAGCGGTGCAGCAAGTTCATCACCCAGCGCATCGTCAACGCCAACTTTGACCTCAACGACCTGGTCAAGACCGACCAGAACTACAAGTCGCGCCTCATCGAGTGGACCCAGAAGTATCGTGTCACCATCGAGTTTGAACTCGTGGACACCTACAACGACAAGGACAACAACCCCGTGTTTCGCACTGCGGTCATCCTGGGCGGGATGTTTGCCAGTGACGACACGGGCTATAGCAAGAAGGAATCTCACCAGGGGGCGTCGCGCAAGGCACTTGAGCGCCTCGACACTGACCCGCGCTTTCGCGAGCAGGTGTTGTCCACGGCAGCCACATGATTGCTGCCTGCCGTGCGTTAAGGAATGCCAATAAGTGTAAAATATGGTTTCATTTGCGGCCTGATTGGGCAATAATTAGTAATTTCGCCACTTCAAGGTGGGAATCGCTCACGTGTTTCCCCACTTTTTCATGACAATTTGACGACTTAATGAAACCCATAACCAATATATTGCTCGTGCTGGCACTCATCTGCTATGTGTTCCTTGCCTTCTACAACGTGTCGCTTCACGACAATGTCACGGGGCTAGAATACACCGCGGGTGTCATCTCGCAATCTTTCTCGTTTCGCAATGTGATGTTTGCGCTCGTGCCGTTCATCACGTGCTTTGCCGCTATTGCCTTCAACTGTCTCAAGAACCGCTGGTGGGCATTAGCCTCGATGGTGTGCATTGCGGTGTGCATCGGCTTTTATGTCGAGACGGGAAACATCGTGGATGTGCCGTTGCAGCACGCTCCCGACCTCGCTCCCGACAACGACATGGGCGAGGGCTACAAGATTACGGGCCTGGGTGTGGGGCACTTGTTGGCGTTTGTGTTGACGCTGCTGTCGCTGGCATCGGCTGCCATCTCGTTGTTGCCGTTCAAGTTCAACCAGACACTGGAACAGGCTGTGGATAACACCTTTGAGGGAGGCAAGCGCCATGTGCGAGAGGAGTGGAACCGGCTCGAGAGCCGTCACCGCAGTGCGCGCCACGATGTCAAGGAGCCGCCTGCGACCCAGCCAGACGCCACTGCGCCATCTCCCGAGGCCAGTAGAGACCGCGAGGACAACACGCGCTTCATGCCTGCCGACCAGCGGCCGACGTCCGCCGCTGGCACCACAACCGAAGGCGGCACGCCGCCGCCCCTGTCTGCCAGTGACCGTGAGGACCACGCCCGCTTCATGCCGCCTGGCGAGTGACGCTGGCATGCAAGTTGCACCCCCTCTCCACTGGTGATGCCTGCACGCATCACGATTGAATGGCATTAATAATCAACTAATCATAGTATTAACTAATTTTTATTTTATTTGTTTTTATAAAGAAATGAACAAGAAGTTTTTATTATTGTTGCCGGCACTGTTGATGTGCTGCATGTTTGCTTTTACCAGTTGTGGTGACGACGAGAAGGATGAACCCACGCCCACTGAGCAGGAAAAGGTTATCACCACCAAGGTGGTGGCTAACTACAACATCGAGATGGGTGCGGATTTGTTCAAAGTGGCCAAGAGCCTCAATGTCACTTACTATGACAAGAATGGCGACTTGCAGACCACCTCGATTACCGAGGGCACTTCATGGAAACATGAGGTAACCACCGAGGTGTTCCCTGCCAAGTGGGGCATGAAGATAAACGTCGTTCCGCGTGATACCGCCGAAATTGTTACCCAGGATTCTTACACAATTGGCGTTAAGCTTAAGGCTGATGCAGAATATTATAAATTAGAGGATGAAAACATTCTCGTGCACACGGGCACTTCGACAACCGAAACGATGCTTAATGGCCTTGACTATGACCGGCTCAGCTACACCAGGGCCGAGCTCCTTGAGCAATTGTCACATATGTCCATCCTGACCCTTCAGGTTGCAGGCACCTACACCAAGGATGGCGTCAAGGGTGGCCTCAAGATGTAACATCAGGCAAGCACCCCTCATTTTTTCAAACAGCAACGGCAGCCCTCATGGCTGCCGTTGTTGCTATGAAAAACTTTGTTGCGGGTGAGATTGGGGTTTGTTGCGGCAAATGTTGCATGGGACTAAAAAAAATTGTACTTTTGCGGTTGAGTGAGCGCAATGAAAGCTTGCTTTCATAGCCGAGCGTGAGCAAAATATGCACTTTTGCGGTTGAGTGAGCGCAATGAAAGCTTGCTTTCATAGCCGAGCGTGAGCAAGGTGTGCCCTGGTTTGTGGCAATTAACGACTATTTTTAAGAGAGAGGATGCGAAGAAATATGGCCTATTTTTCTGTGATAGTGCCGGTGTATAACCGGCGCGACGAGGTGCGGGACCTGCTGGAGAGCCTCAGCCAGCAGACCGACAAGGACTTTGAGGTGGTCATTGTTGAGGACGGCTCAACCGAGCGCTGCGAGGACATCTGTGCGCAATATGCCTCGCGGCTGGACTTGCGCTATTTCCACAAGTCCAACGAGGGCCGTTCCATCGCGCGCAACTATGGCATGGAGCACGCCACGGGGCGTTACTTCATCTTCTTTGACAGTGACTGTGTCATCCCGCCCGACTACTTCAAGACGCTTGCCACCGAGCTGGCGCGCGACTATGTGCCGTGTTTCGGTGGTCCCGATGCCGCTGGCGAGGACTTCAGCGACTGGCAGAAGGCGGTGACTTTTGCCATGACGTCGTTTTTCACCACGGGGGGCATACGCGGCGGCAAGGTGCAGATGGAAAAGTTTGTCCCGCGCTCGTTCAACATGGGCTATGCCCGCGAGGTGTGGGAGCAGGTGGGCGGTTTTCGCGAGATGTTCAGCGAGGACATCGACATGAGCACGCGTGTGCGTCAGGCGGGCTATGCCATACGCCTCATCCGTCCCGCGTGTGTCTATCACAAGCGCCGCACCAGTCCCACCAAGTTTGCCCGCCAGACCTATGTGTTCGGCATGTCGCGCATCACCCTCAAGTTGCTCTATCCCGACAGCCTCAAGGCGGTTCACTGCTTGCCGGCGGTGTTCACCCTGGGGTGTGCCCTGCTGGTGCTGCTGGCGTTGCTGTGGCACTGGTGGTGCATCCTGCCCATTGTGGCCTATGCCCTGTTGTTGTGGGTGGCGGCACTGGTGCAGACGCGCAGTGTGCGCATCGCCTGCATGGCGGTCGCTGCCAGCTTCATCCAGTTGTGCAGCTATGGCTGGGGCTTCATCCGCGCCTTTGTGTGGAAAATCCTGCTGCGCCACGGCAGGGACATTGATCAGGAGGTCGCCATGCGCAAGGGCAAGTGACCCTCCCCCTCATCCACTTTCATCGCCATCATCATGGACCCTAACGACAACATCCAGCCTGTTCCCTACAATCCCAGCGACAAGCCCTCGCTGGTGGGGACGCGCACCCTGCGCTATCACACCCTGGAGGACGAGCGGCCTCGCGAGAAGGCCAAGCAGCACGGGTTTGAGGCTCTCACCACTGCCGAGCTGCTCGCCATCCTCGTCAGGGTGGGCTCGCCAGGTGAGTCGGTCGTGGAGCTGTGTCAGCGCATCCTGCATGACCACGATGGCAAGCTCTACCTCATCGCGCGGCGCGGCATCAAGAGCCTCACCAGCTATCGTGGCATCGGCGAGGTCAAGGCCATCGAGCTGCTGGCTGCCCTGGAGCTGGCGCGGCGTTACCAGCTTGAGGAGTTTGAGGACCGCTTCACCGTCAGGGACAGCGAGGGTGCCTACCGCTATCTGCGGCCGCGACTGGAGCACCTTGACCATGAGGAACTCATGGTGGTGCTGCTCAACAACAACCGTCAGGTGATGTTGTGCGAGCGCGTGAGCAGTGGCGGCACCAGCATGACCATTGGCGACATCAAGATGATCATGCGGCCTGCCATCGAGCATCTGGCGACGGGCCTCATCCTGGCGCACAACCACCCCAGTGACAATCCGCGGCCCAGCACGATGGACGACAAGCTCACCGACCGCGTGCGTCAGGCGTGCGACATCATGGGCATCACCCTGCTGGACCACATCATCGTGTGCCGTGGCAACCGTTTTTACAGCTACAACGACCAGGGTCGCCTCGCTTGACCCGCGTTGCTGTTTTTTCTCCTGATTGGGATTGATGAACCACCGCTGGCCATGCCGTCATGAGGCGTGGCGGGTGGGGGCGTTGAGCTTGGCGACAAGCATGTTGATTGTGGCTTGCAGGCGCTCGTTGTCGGCACGCAGCTTGTCGTTGGCCAGCCGGGTGAGCTGTAACCATTCGGTGAAGTACATGTGGGGGTATCCACCAATAATGGCTGCGGTCCTGATGAGGGTGTAGCCATTATTGGTGTTGGGTGTTGTCGGTGGTGGTGAGCGTGCCCCAGGCCTTGGGGTATGGGTCTTCTTTTAGG
>Ga0181612_116519_pt1 | contig 34858 bp, 29 predicted proteins | sample HoacroProtozoa21_FD_119630 | JGI IMG/M metagenome (GOLD analysis project Ga0181612, IMG submission 119630) | Hoatzin crop microbial communities from Cojedes, Venezuel. Combined Assembly of Gp0051906, Gp0051904, Gp0051908 | reverse complement strand
GTTGACCGTGGGCACGCGCATCAACTTCACGCGCCGTCACTTCTCACGTGCCGACACGTGGAACAACATGTACCAGTACATCTGGCGTTGGGGCTCGTTCTTTATCCCCAGCGGCACGATTGCCGACCCGACGACGGGCGAACAGCTCGACTTCCGCGTGATTGCCATGCAGAAGCAGGCTGCCCGCAAGATTGTCGTTCGTGACAAACTGAGCATGACGGCTTTTGCCACGGCACACATCACCAAGGATCTGACCTTGAATGCCGACTTTACCTATGTAGTCGAGAACATGAACGGTCACTCCAGCGACCACACCGTCTATGGTTATAACTGGAGCGGAACCAAACCCCAATATATCGTGAACAGTGGCAACACGGGCACTTGGCGCGACAACAGCAAGCAGGACACTTGGTCGGCTAACGCTACCTTGAACTGGGCCAAGAGCTTCAACGATGTGCACAACCTGAATGTGATGGTGGGTGTGAACGGCGATGTCAAGAGCTATGACTACTTCTATGCCTACAAGCCCCAGCTCTATAGCGAGGACTATCCTGAGCTGTCACTCGCCTATGGCGACCAGAGCAAGTGGAGCATCGCAAGTGCCACCGCCGACAAGGCAACGGCTGGTTACTTTGGCCGCATCAACTATGACTATAACGGCATCTACCTGTTGGAGTTGAACGGACGCTATGACGGTTCGTCGAGCTTCCCCGTTAACGACCACTGGGCATTCTTCCCCTCGGCATCGGTAGGCTACCGCTTCACGCAAGAGAAGTATTGGGACCGTCTGCGCGATGTTGTTGATAATGGTAAGTTGCGTTTCAGCTATGGTAGCATCGGTAACGAGGCTGTGGGTGAAAATAAGTTCCAGTCGCTCATCAGCGCTATCTCACAGAGCAGTGTGCATTGGCTGAACGAGAGCGGCAGCAAGGTGACCGAGTTGAGCCTGCCCACTTGGGTTAACAGCTCATTGACCTGGGAGCGCATTACCACTCTGGATGCAGGTATCGACTTGGGTCTGTTCCACGATGTGCTGACCCTGGGCTTCGACTGGTATCAGCGTACCACCAGCGACATGCTGGGCCCTGGCACCGCACTGCCCGCCAGTGTGGGCGCTAGCGCACCTGTGACCAACAATGGTGAGTTGCGCACACGCGGTTGGGAATTTACTCTTGACCTGCGCAAGCAGTTCAGCAAGGACTTTGGCGCTTACATCAGTGCTAGCATTGGTGACGCCAAGACTAAGGTGACCAAGTGGAACAACGATTCACATCTGGTTGGTCATCCGTGCAGCAGCTCCTATGCCTATGAGGGCATGACTTGGGGCGACATCTGGGGCTTTGAGACCGACCGCTACTTCACCGAGGCCGACTTCAACGGCAAGAATGCCGACGGCTCGTGGGTCTATGCCAGCGGCGTTGCTGACCAGACTGGTCTGCAGACCAACAACTTCGTGTACGGCCCTGGTGACATCAAGTTCAAGGACCTGAACGGCGACGGTGTGATTGACGGTGGCAAGGGTACCGAGGAAGACCACGGCGACCTCAAAGTCATCGGTAACATGATGCCTCGCTATGAGTATAGCTTCCACATTGGTGGCAACTTCAAGGGCTTCGACCTGGATGTCTTCTTCCAGGGCGTTGGCAAGCGCGACATGTGGACACAGTCGGCATTCGTGTTCCCGATGATGCGTTCGGCTGACTTGGCTATCTATGCCAACCAGACCAAGTACAATGTGTATGACCCCGACAACAACATCGTCAACATCAGCGAGAGCAACGACTTCCCCTGCCTGTATCCTGGCAACGAGTATTCGGGTAACGTGGTTGGCCTCTCGGGTGAGGGTGGCTGCCACAACTACTATCCCCAGACCAAATATCTGGTGGACATGAGCTATCTGCGTCTCAAGAACATCACGCTGGGTTACACCCTGCCCACCAACTGGACTCGCCGCCTGTGGATCGAGAAATTGCGTTTCTACGGCAGCGTGAACAACCTGTGTCTGCTGCACAAGGGTAGTGGCGACCTGCCTATTGACCCCGAAATGAACGCCGGTCAGGGCAGCCTCTCCTATGGTACTTGGGGCCGCACCTATCCCATCAACCGCACCTGGTCGGTGGGCTTGCAGATCACCTTCGGTGTTGAGCACAGCAATCCTGTCGGCGTGGTACAAGCCCAGCCCGACATGACTTATCTGAACAACCAGATCAACGACCTGCGCAGCCAGCTCGATGCTGCTAATGCACGCAATGCTCAGCTGCAAAGCGACCTGGATGCCAGCAATCGCGCACTCGCCAGTTGCCGCAACGACCTGACCGCAGCCAAGAACAAGCCTGCACAGGTGGTGGACAACAGTGCCGAGTATCTCAAGATTTTGGTTCACTTCCCCGTGAACAAGACCGCCGTTAGCGCCGACCAGCGTCCCAACGTGGAGCGTGTTGCCGCTTACCTCAAGAGTCATCCCAATGCTACCTGCACCATCCGTGGTTATGCATCGCCCGAGGGTCCCAAGGACAACAACGAGCGTCTTGCCAACGGCCGTGCGGCTAGCGTCAAGGACATGCTGGTCAACAAGTATGGCATCAAGGCTAACCGCATCAACGCAGCCGGTGCTGGCGAGACCAACATGTTTGATGAGTTGAGCTGGAACCGTGTTTCCATCTGCGAGATTATCGTGAAGTAAATTAAGAACCTCAATAAAAACAGCTATAATATGAAACTATTCAAATCAATTATACTGTGTGGTCTGGGCCTGGCGACGGTGTCACTGAGTTCGTGTGACGACATGCTCACCAAGAGCGAGCGCTCCAAGTTTGAATTGAGCCAGGACTTCTGGAACAATGCTAACCAGGTGGCCAGCTACAGCAACGTGATGTACGAGCAGTATAGTGGCTATGGCACGGGTGGTGGCGCCGGCTGGTTCTATTTCAAGAGCCTGAGCGACGACCAGGTAAACCCGTCGTTTGACAACTGGATGTTCACTTCGGTGCCTGGCACGAGCTCCTACTGGAGCACACCTTACACCGAAATTCGCCGTTGCAACTACATGATTACCGGTCTGGAAAATTCCACCCTAAGCGATGCCGACAAAAAGTATTATCTGGCAGTCGGTCGTTTGAACCGCGCTTGGCAATACTATCAGCTGGTGCGCATGTACGGTGACGTGCAGTGGCTCGACGAGGTGATTCTGGATGCTGATGATGACAACGACCTCATCTATGGCACCCGCACCGACCGTGACGTGGTGATGGACAAAGTGCTTGACGACCTCGACTATGCCATTGCCAATCTGGGCTCTGGCGGCAAGAACTCATGGAGCAGCGACATGGCACGCGCCATGAAGAGCGACATCTGCCTGTATGAGGGCACCTATTGCAAGTATCGCACCCAAGCCGACAACAACAAGGCTCCCGACAGCAGCCGTGCCGAGCGCTACCTCAAGGAGTGCCAGTCGGCTAGCGAGGACTTGATTTATGGTGGCAACTATGAGTTGACCGAATTTTACGGTGAGGTTTACAACTCGCTGGACCTGAGCAGCAACAAGGAGGTCATCTTCTTCCGCAACTATGTGAAGGACCTGCAGATGCACAGCACGGTGGACTACACCGCTTCGTCGTCGCAGCAGCGTGGTATCAGCAAGGATGCGTTTGATGCCTTCTTGTTCCGCGACGGAAAGCCCTATGCCACCACCTCATGCGACAAGACCGACCATCCCGTGCTCGACGATGGTCATTACAGCATTCACGACGCTCTGGCTGAGCGTGATGGCCGCTTGAGCGTGCTGCTTGACCCCTATCTGTGCTTCAAGGGCTATGGCTGGCAGCGCAGTGGCTCAATGATGATGACCTCATCAACGGGTTACAACATTGCCAAGTATGACAACACCGACATGGAAGTTGATTACCGCATCAACACCAGCAAGAACTACACCGATGCGCCCATCTTCTGGCTGGCTGTTGTTTATCTCAACTATGCTGAGGCTAAGGCTGAGCTAGGTACTTTGACTCAGGAGGATCTGGACGAGACCATCAACAAGTTGCAGACCCGTGCCTACCTGCCTGGCATGACCCTCACCCCCGATGCTGACCCATATAACAACATGGGTGTGAGCAACCTGCTGTGGGAAATCCGCCGCTGCCGCCGTTGCGAGCTGATGACCGACAACTGGTATCGCTATTGGGACCTCGTGCGCTGGCACCAGCTTGACCTGCTCGACACCAGCAAGCATCCTAACATCATGAGGGGTGCTTACCTCAAGGACGTGGTCAATCTGGACAGCTCGTTCACTCTGGACGACCAGGGATATGTGATCGCTGTTTCAACAGCGCGTACTTACGACAAGAAGTATTACCTCAATCCCATCCCGTCGAGCCAGATTACTTTGAGCAATGGTGCTACTACCCAGAATCCTGGTTGGTAAGCAATCATTACTGATATATCATACCCTCTTCTTTTTTGCAGCGGGTGCGCACTTCATGAGCGCACCCGCTGTCGCATACCTGCCGCATGTGCCATAAAACTTAAAAAACGTGAATTGCTTGGCTGTTTGTCAAATAATTTATAACTTTATGGCGTTTAAAACACTAACAATTCTAACATTTTTTTAAGCAATTCTTTTACACATCTTTTTTTGATTATGGGACTATTAGAAAACATCGCTAAATCTGCTGCTACAGCGGCAGTGGGCAAAGCTATCTCTGGCGGTAGCGGCAGCTCGGCACTAGGCAAAGTGGTTGGCAGCGTGGCTGGCAGCAGCATTGGCAAGTCGGTTGCTGGCGAAGTGGCTGCACAATCAGTGTCGAAAAAGCTGGGTGGCGGCGTGCTGGGCCAGGTAGCTGGCGACATCGTGCGCAAGCAGGTGTCTGGTTCGAGTGGAGCCAAGGGCAGCAATGATGTTGCCAATGGCGTGATTAATGTGATTAAGATGGGCAGCAAGGCCCTGGGTAGATAACTTATTAAAATCATCAGAATATGGCACAAGACTATAATGCAATAGCCAAGGCAATGAAGGTGGTCGCCAAGACGGGTCTCTTCTTTAGCTGCATCGATGGTGAGTATGCCGACAGCGAGCGTCAATTCATCGAGAATTATATCAACGAACTGGCTCAATATGGTGGCGTTGACGAAGTGAAGGCTCTGCTCGAGAATCCCATGGAGAAGCATTACACGCTCGACGAGGTCGTTGCTGACACGCGTGAGTTGCTTGAGAGCATCGAGAGCCCCGCTGACCGTCGCGCTATCGCCATCACGCTGGCCGACTTTATCGGGCAGGTGGTGCTTGCTGATGGCGTGGAACGCCCAGCCGAGCGCGAAGCCTTTATCAAGTGGGCAGATAGCGTGGATGCCTGATGGCAATTAACCTATTTTATTAACGTTATAATACAGATTATTAGTAACATGACCTACAAGATTATCGACATCGAGGGCATTGGCGAAGTGTATGCCCCGAAACTGATTGCAGCAGGCGTTGAAACCGTCGACCAGTTGCTTGACCGCTGTGCAGCACCGGCTGGACGTAAAGAGCTTGCTGAGGCAACCGGCATTAGCGAGAAACTTATTTTGCGTTGGACCAACCATGCTGACCTGTTCCGCATCGACGGCATTGGTCCGCAATTTGCCGAATTGCTCGAAGCTAGTGGCGTGGATACCGTCAAGGAGTTTCGCCACCGTGTGGCAGCCAACCTTGCAGCTAAGCTTGAAGAGGTGAATGCCCAGCGTCACCTGTGCGGCCGCGTGCCTGCCGAGGTTGAGGTGCAGCGCATGATTGATCAAGCTAAGGAGCTTGAACCCCGCATGACCTATTGATAAAAGGCTGAACTAGAAATTTAAAAGGCTAAGGACATTTGTCCTTAGCCTTTAATTTCGGCAATAAGCAATGGCTACCAGTCGTGTGGCTCATTCGCTATATTTGCGCGTGATGGTCATCTGTGGCTTACCATCAAGACTGACCTTGACGGTCGTGTAACGTCCGTGGGTGTCGATGCGATAGTCAAATGTGCGCTCGTGCAGCGTCTGGTTGCCTTTGAGCTCGCGAATGGCAATGAGAAATTTTTTGCCGGTAGCCGAGTCGTAGTCATACATGTAGCGGAAAGCGCGGTCGCCCTGCTCCTCGCGGATGACATACCCGTCCTTGTAGAGCAGTGTGCGTGTGGGTTTCCCCTTGCGGGTGATAGTCAGGCGGTCCACAGTGCCCTTGTCGTTGTAGGTGTACTGCTGCCGGCTGTCGTTGTCGCCCTTGAGTGCGTCGAGTCGGTCGTTAGCATCATAGATGGGTGCATAGTGGATGGTATTGCCCTTGCGGCTGCTTTGCTTGAGGCTGAAACCGTGCAGGTTGTCGTAGGCGTAGCTATAGTTAACGGTAGTCGTCTTGCCATCCTTGCCCTGAATGCTCGACTGTGTGAGCAAGCCTTGTGGGTTGAAAATGAAGTAGTTGTTGCGCACCGTTCCGTTCGCCAGTGTAACCGTCTCGTCAACACGACCGGTGCAGCCGTTAAAGCCTAGATCCAGATGCTCGATGCGGTAGCTGTGGGTGGGATTGTTGACCAGGTTGGCATAAAACGTCTTGATGCGCGGCTCGTGCGCTTCGGCATTGTCGATATATGCCACCAGGCGGTCGAGCGTAACGGCCTGATTGCAATAAAGGTTGACCGTTGCTGCATCACGTTGCTTGCGTGCCTGCTCAATGTGTCGGCTGTCGGGGTAGTTGTTGATGAACACCTCCCACGCTTCTACGGTGTTGGTCTCGCGGGCATGGTTATAGGCATCGCGCTCGTCTTGGGCAAGTTCGTTGCTGGTTTGTGCCATGACAGTGCCGTTGCAAGATGCTAGCAGTGTGATGGCTGCAATAAGCATAGTTTTAATGTTGGTGGTCATCATTATTCTAGCTGATTTAAAATGTAATATGGTGGTGTGCTGCCGTTTGTGCCTGTTGCTAATGACGTGTTCGCTTCATCGTCCAGCCACAAAGTTACACAAAAAACTTGATAGGTGGCAGTTTCGAATTTAAAAAACGTTAGGCTGGGGTTGCATCCTCGCCCACAATGAGGCTTGCCGCACTGGCGGTGCACACCTTGTCACCCAGTTGCTCCCGCATTAGCCGATAGCCATCAAGCATGTTGTTGCGCGTGGCGCTATCGGGCAGCAGCTGCGACAAGTGCTGGTCGATGCTATCGACGGTGCACAGATGCATCAGCAGCTCTGGTATGATGGGCTGGTCTGCAATCAGGTTGGGCAGCGTCACATATTTGCCGTGCAGCAGGCGGCTATAGAATTTATAGGTCCACCGGCTGCCGTTAAAGCGGTAGCATGCAACCTGCGGCGTGCCAAGCAGGGCGGTCTCGAGCGTGGCTGTGCCCGATGTGACCAGTGCTGCTCGGGCATGGTGCACCAGGGCAAATGTGGCGTCGCGCAGCACTGGAACATCATCGCCTTGGCTAGCTATTATCTTGCTATATAGGGCATCGTCAATGGCTGGCGCAGCAGCCACGACGGGCTGATAATCGGTATGCCTGCGTGCGGCTTGTAGCATCAGGGGCAGGTTGTCGTTGATTTCGCGGACGCGCGAGCCAGGCACTAGAGCGATAATGGGTCGCTGGGGCAGGGCATAGCGGTTGAGAAATTCGTCGCGTGTCGGCATAGTGGCTAGTGCCTCGTTAATCTCTTGCACGGTGGGATTGCCCACATAAGTCGCTTGGTAGCCATGTTGGCGATACCACTCGGGCTCAAAGGGCAAGATGCAATACATCTGGTCCACATAGCGGCGGATGTCCTTGACACGCCATTGTTTCCAAACCCATACTTTGGGCGAGATGAAGTAGTGAACCTTGATGCCCAGATTGTGGGCGTAGCGTGCGACCTTGAGGTTAAATGAAGGGTAGTCAACCAGGACAACCGCATCGGGTCTCCAGTCATCAATGGCGCGACGGGCGGTGCCTAAAAAGCTCAAAATCTTGTCCAAATGGCGAGCGACATCAAGAAAACCCATATAAGCCATGTCGCGATAGTGGATGATGGGTGATGTCCTCGCCTGAGCTGCCATCAAGTCGCCGCCCAGAAACCTGAATTGGGCATCATGGTCTAACTGCTTGATTGAGGCGATGAGGTGCGAAGCGTGCAGGTCGCCCGATGCCTCGCCGGCAATGAAAAAATAGTTCATAGTGATGACGTTGTGCGGGTCAGTGTGATGAAGTCATAGTCATAAGCATTGCGCTCGTCGGCAGTGTGTCGCTCGATGGCTGACACACGCCACTGCTTGCTGTCGAGTGCAGGAAAATAGCAGTCGGCATCGGGCCAAATGCCGTGAATGTGGGTCAAATGAATGACTTGTACGAGAGGCAATGCCGCTTGATAGATTTGCGCACCACCCATGACAAACACATCATCAGCGCATGCGGCAGACATAGCTTCGTCGATACTATAGGCTACTGTCACGCCATCATGCCGCCAATTGGCGTTGTGGGTGACGACGATGTTTTGCCGTCCAGGCAATGGACCGGCAGGCAGCGAATCAAACGTCTTGCGGCCCATAACCAATGCCCCACCCATGGTCACCTGCTTGAAGTGCTTGAGGTCGGCAGGCAGGTGGCACAGTAGCTCTCCGCCACGGCCTATCGCCCAATCGTTAGCAACGGCAACTATGGCTTGTATGCATCGTTGATTGCTCATGGCTTCAGTAAATGAATTGTTACACAGAGACCGTACCCTTGATGGTAGGCCACGGGTCGTAGCCCTCAAGGGTGAAGTCTTCGTATTTAAAGTCGTTGATGTCGGTCACAGCCTTGTTGAGTCGCATCACGGGCAAGGCTCTGGGCGTGCGGGTCAGTTGCTCGCGCACTTGCTCAAAATGGTTGCGATAGATGTGAGCGTCGCCAAAGGTGTGGATAAATTCGCCTGCCTGCAAGCCGGTCACTTGGGCAACCATCATCAGCAATAATGCATACGAGGCAATGTTAAAGGGCACGCCCAAAAACAAGTCGGCACTGCGCTGATACAGTTGCAGGCTCAGCGTGCCGTTGGCAACATAGAACTGAAACATCGTGTGACATGGTGGCAAAGCCATGCTGGATACCTCTGACACGTTCCATGCGCTGACCATCAGACGGCGACTGTCTGGATTGTGCTTAATCTGGTCGATGACCTGTGCTATCTGGTCGATGCTGCCGCCAGTGCCATCGGGCCACGAACGCCACTGGTGACCATACACGGGACCCAGATTTCCGTCCTGGTCAGCCCATTCGTTCCAGATGCGCACCCCGTGCTCTTGCAGCCATCGCACATTGGTGTCGCCCCGCAAAAACCACAGCAGTTCATAGATGATGGATTTTAAGTGAACTTTCTTGGTCGTCAGCAGGGGGAAGCCGTCAGCTAGATTGCAGCGCAACTGATAGCCAAACACGCTGCGCGTGCCAGTGCCCGTGCGGTCGTGCTTGTCCGTGCCGTGGGTCATCACATGCTGCAAGAGGTCTAAATATTGTTTCATTACCGTCTGGATAAATGGTCTATCTTATAAAAAAGTTAGCCTAATCTGTTTTTTCATAACCAGTTAGGCTAACCCAAGTTGTACTCCCGCTGGGTACAATGCGTTAGAAAAATATTTGCTTGTAAATGTTTCATAATCAATATTTTAAGATGTTCAACAAAATCAACTTTATGGTTAAAAGGTTAACAGGAGGTTAACAAGGCGCATTAGATGCACACTTTTTGGCCTCATCTGGGGTGTCTCGGGGGGTGTCTCGGGTGATGCCGTAAAATATGCCCTCCGCGTCTATCATCTGCGCAAAAGCCTTTGGTGTCAGTTCCACCCTGTTTGGTGTCACATCGCCATCAGACGGGGCGGCAAAATACTTGCCCACGCTCCTAACGTCAACGTATTTCAATACATCACCGCTCATCACGTTGAATTGTGAGCCGTTTATCACGAAACGCTTAAGGTCGTTGGCATCCTCAAAGGCTGCAACCTCATTCAGGGCATCGACCAACGAACCCAAGCGCTTGTAATACTCACGCTGCAACGGCGTGAAATGCCGCTTAGACCTCTCGGTGACACTCTCCAGCACCTGCGCACCATCAAAGGCAAACCCGTCCGCCGTCTTGCGAACCTCGATGCCCTTGTATTTGTCCAGCAGGTTGCGAACGGCGTTGCATAGCCCGTCGGCACGCTTGCCCACCTTGTTAAACTCCTCAATAAACCCGTCTTTAATCCCCTTGGGGACAAACCCAAGGTTATTAATAAACTTATTGTAGGCATCGGTCATGTAGCCCTTTACCCACTCATGAGACACTTTGCTAAGCGTCTCCACGTCGTCAATGGCGATGCCGATTTCTGGGCTTCGCAACTTGTCAACAAGGTTATTTAGCTTGGCTTCATCGGCTGCAACGGCCGACAACAGGTTTTGCCGCTTGGCCTCATTGACCACCTCCGGTTTTAATGTGTGTCGTGCATTCATCGCTGAAACCCCGATTTCCTAAATTCAACACGCCCCCTTGTCATATCCATCTGCTTAGATACAAAAGGGGTTAACTTGCCGCTTGCTTCTAAATGCGACTTGTACATTTCACGCCGTTTTAACGCCTCGGCGCGGCTTCTTTCCTCCTCCATAATAATTTGTTTAAGTCTCGTTTCTCGAAAATGAATTTGCGTTCACTTGGACGCTGATACGGCAACGCCCCACACCTCACCCACTTTGCTAAAGTGCTGGGCGATACATGGCAGTAACTTGCCGCTTCCTTGATAGTGAAAACCTTGCTATCCATAGGCGCAAAGTTAACGCTTTTCAGCGAAACAAGCAACAATAAAAACAACTAAACACCACTAAGCACACCACACCAAATGAAGAAAAGCCACACGGGCAAACGTGTGACCTTTGCAAGCGAACCGCGCCATACCTACAAACACACTTTTTGCGCTCCGTCGCTGGCACTACAAAGATAATGAAAATTTTTCACAATCGGGCAACAAAACGACCCCGACCGATACTCACGCACCATGCCGAGGTCTTACAAATGTTTTTTGCAATGCGCAAAGGTAGTCATTTTTCGCGTGACAACGGCACATCAGCCCACAAAAAAAACAGGACACGCCCCAAGCCGCGCCCTGCCATTCAAATGAAAAAAACGAAATCCCACTTTGTGCTAAACAAGCTACACAAAGATAACAAAAATCAGCAACAGACGCAAGCAGACGCGCCACAATCGCGCGAAACCACACCGACCGACAACCGACCACAAGGGACAACAGGCGCAAGCAGGGCGCAAAAAAACAACCGCCTATCCTCGCGGACTGGCGGCCATATTAATAAAGCTTATGAAAAAGAATAATAAGTAAATGGATAATATGAAACACTAAAACGACTGAACTAATACCGATACGATACGGCGCGACTAATCGCCGTTAAAATTCCTCTCGCCCTGAATGGCTGGGCGTGTGCTTTTTCTCATTCTGACCCCCAACTAACCCAAAACGTGCAAAATTTGCTCACTTTCCAAACTTTGACACATTCAAGCCGCGGTTAATTTTGTCACCAAAAAGCGTATATTTATACCAAAATAATACGTTTTTGCTTGCTTTGGCGGCGTTTTGCCACAAAAACACGTCACATCCTGCCTTTTAGCCTGCGCTTGATTGCCCTAGTGGAAATAATCGGGGTCCTGAACGCGATGCCTAGCTCCGCCCTCATCTGCTCCGCGCTATAAAACCCAAGGTAATAGGCAAACTCGTTGGTCAAAACGTATTGCCGTAGCGGATACGCGCTCGTCACGTCCAGCGCATACATCAGCGCATAGCCGTCTAGCGTGAGGTCAAAAAACGCTAGCTTGCCACTGCACATGACCAACGAACTTGGCGGCGAGGTCTCCAGACGATACAACTTCATGCGGTTCATATCGTCTTTAGCTTGATTTTGTAACGCGGATATGTTTTTCTCCTATCGTCAGGCTCACAAGCGAAAAGCCATAACACCTCACGAATAACGCCATTTGAGACGTAAAACCCCACAATATCCGTAAACATCGCCGCCAACTTTTTAGACGTGTATTGGCTAAACTCATTGCTATAAACAAACAACGCCTTAAACACACGCAACACTAGATAATATTTCTCAGTCGGCATATACCACGAATAACACGGCCTACCCTTGCGCCTATATTCATCGTCGTACTGGCTCGGGTGTGGCTCACTATAATAGTTGCTAGCTCCCATCACTCCCTAAACTTAGTTTCGATGTCAGACAAACGGAAATAAACGCCGCTAAACGTCACACACGTTCTGACGTGTGCAACGTTAGGGCTATCATGCAACGTTTCTACAAACGTTCTGGCGCTTGAACAAAACGCGTCTAACGCCGCCTTTTGTTCTGCGCTTAGTTGGTTTTTCTTAATCTTCATAAATCTACGTTTAGACAAATTTTGTACATATTTCCAAGTTTATAATTGCGTGGAATGGCCTAACCTGCCTGCTGGGCTGCTATGCCCTTAACCTTGTCGGTCAGTTCCACAACCAACGGGTCAGTGTCCGCGCCGCTTAGCCGCTCGATTTCTCGCTCAAACCTGCGCCGATTGAGCGACGGAACGCCATCCGCTTTTAGCCGCTCCTTGAAGGTGGCAAGCGTCTGAAGGTTATCGCCGTTGGTCAGCAACTCGCTAACAAACGCGTCCATTAGCTTGCTCGGTGTCTTGCTCCTCAATTCTCCCATATATGAAAAAAATGTTATGCTTAAAAAATTCTTCTCCCAGTACCTCACCACATCGCTATAAAACTCGGGGTCAAATAGCGTGTGTCCCGTGATAACGTCTCGCCCTAACGCCCTGTTCAAATGCCCCGTGAGGCTTAGCTCATAGCGCAATAGGCGCTCATTGAGGCTAATACCATGGTCTCGGTAATACTCCGCCGCCTTGTCATAGAATTTCAACGTTTTCTCGCCGTGGTCGGCTCGGAAATAAACGCCGTAATCATAGGCATGGCGTCTCGCGCCGTTAGGCGCTGCAAGCATCCGCGAGAAATACCGCTCGGGTTCATCGTCAACGGGTATGGTGGCGGCAACGTCCAGACGGGCGACAACCGCGCGCGAGAAATCCATCTTCAACGCATCCTCCAGCATCCCGACCGCCTCACGGGTGGTTTCTCGTGTCAGGTCTCTAAGGTTATCGCCGTGGTGGAACTTGCTGAGGCTATTGCCATAATGGTAGCCAATAAAGATGTTACCCTCCTTTTCCGGAACCTCGACCCCTACACCTCGGCACATACCCGTTAGCTTGCTGCCTTTCGCTGCGCCCGTCTTAGCGTCATAGACGTTAATATACCTTGGCTTCTCCAGCAGCTCCGCGACCTGTTCCAAATCTGGCGGCGCGGCATCCCTCGGCAACTTGAATTTGACACTATCAAACATCGTCACCAAACAAGCTAGCAATGTAGTCGTGCGCGACCTTGGGCAACGGCACCTCGACGGCAACCGCCTCACGCCTGCAACGCTCCATCACACCCAATGCCGCCCCACGCTTCAACTTGTAAAAGTTGGCGGCAACCCAATCGCGACCACCTGCGTAAACAAGCAGTTCTAAGCACCTCGGCACGTCCGCGCCCCTCTCGCTCACACCCTCGACCTGAAACAAATAGCCATCATAGCGGTAAGCGAAAAACGGGTTCGCCGCCTTGCCGTTCCTATACGTCTTTTTCAGCGTCGGACACCCATACGCCCAACCGCTCAACCTGCCTAACGTGTAAAAGTCGTTGAGTCCGCTAAAGTTGATGTTTCCCTTGCCCTGTAACCGATACGTCGGCGCATCAGGCGATGAATGGAACACGCCACGCAACAGGTAGAACTCCGTCAACCCGTCAGCGTTCACAAGGCTAGCCATAGGCGGATAATCGCCCCAAGTGTGCGTAACCCTGTACTTAGGTGTAACGCCCTCGGTGTCCTCCAGCTTCAGGGCGCAATAATATCTTACGTCTGGGCCCCTCATGCCGCCCCTCCTTTCGTCCGCTTCTGCGCCTCGGCCTTGGTCTCATAGTCGGCCGCGTACCGCGTGCGCTGCAACCACGCCTCGATTTCCTTGCGGTTAAAGTACAAATTTTTCCCCGTCGGCTTGTAAAATGGTATCGCCTTGGCACACGTCAGCTTGTAAAGCTGCGACTTCTTCATGCCCATGTAGCTTGCCGCCTCATCGACGCTAAGCACCTCCTTAACGGCAACCATCACCCTTGCCGCGATTTCGTCAGCAAGGGCGTTGGTCAGCGCGTGCGTGTTATTAGTTGTTGTCGTCGTCATCATCTGCAAAACCAAAGCAAAGGTTTCCAACCTCGATTAACTCTCTCACCAACACATCTAACGTGGTGGTAATAGTCCCGTTGTTAACGTGTTTTTTAGCTATTTTTATCACGTCTCTAGTGAGCCGATTTAGGCTCTCGCCTATTTTCATCACGTCCTGATAAAATTCAACGGGCAAATTTCCGTCGTTCTCAAATGGTTTGCCGTCGAATAACCATTCTTGAAACTCGGCTATCGGCTTTAGTTCGCGTTGAATTTCTTTTTTTTCATTAGAACTTATCATATATTTAAGTTTAAAATTTAGGCGGTCCCTCATCAGGCGATAATCTGATTTCTCCGCCTCGCTCACGTCTCGGGCGGTTATCGCCCTCGCCCCGTCGGTCAGCACTGCAAAGGTAATACACGGCAAAAAGTTACCCCCCAAACGTTGTTGCCGTTGGGGGGTGCGTTGGTTGCGTTGGTGGTCTGTTGTTTAGTCCTCTAAGATATTCATAAGCTCACCCAAGCCCTTCGTATTATAACAATTTTTTGCAAGGTCTTGCCGCGCGTTGTCCGTTTGGCCTTTGCTCATATCAAACCAAACCCTAAATAAAGCCCATTCAATATTTTCATTGCTCCGCCGCCTCAACTCCTTAAAATGCTCTGCCGCCCATACTACAAAACGCCCAAAAAGCGCATCAGTGCCACACCATTTATAACCCTCCTCGGTCTTTTCCATATACCTTGGCAATTCTTTCACAATACGCTCGCATTTGTCGATTAAACCCTGTGGCATCGGTGTTACGTTGGACCGCCTCTCGCTTGTCTTCGCCTGTTCCTGCTCCTCATCGGCAAAGCGCCCACCCGACAACCTTGCCAAATTCCTTTCAAGCTCATCGGCTGCAAAAAACATCTTTAGCAACCCGTTCGCAATCCTCGCTCCTGCTTTGGTGTCGTTTAGCGCCAATGCCTCTATCAGCGTTTGCAGTGTGGGTAAACGCATTTCCCGTGACAACGGCGCAAACGCCTTAAATCGCCTTAAATCGCGCTCATCGGCATATAGGTTAAAACGCGTCAGCTTGTCAGCAAACGCCGCCACCTTTCCGCCCAGCTCGGCAACGTCGTCGGCATCAATCGTTGCCCGTCCGTCCTCATCCTCGATAACGAACACATCAAAATAAGACGCGATTTCAGGCAAAAGCGCATCCGCGCCGGTTAGTCCGCTATCCTCAATGTGCCGCCCTACATATACGGCCGTCTTGTATGCCTCTCTAACGTCGATAAACATAAATCGCTCTTGTTCCATATCCTAAAATTTGGGAGAAAAAATTTTTATGGTAGGTCAATATATAATTTGAAAAATATAAGGGGGGTGGGGTGCCTCGACACCATCACCCCCCCCTCTAGTTCCTTAGATTTCCTTGCCCTCGCTATCGACTAGGAACGCGGTTGCAACGTCGCACATCACGGCGCACACGGCCTCAAACGCTGGCTTAAACGCATCATCTAGGTATTGGTCAAAAGGTTTGTTAATGTAGTCGTACCTATCGACCTCCTCATTTGCACGCGCTGCTAGCTTCATCGCCTTACCATGAATGGCAATTAAGTCTCGGTAAAGCTTCACACATTCAGTTGTTAACCCGTTAATTTTGATTTTTGGTTGCATAAAAACACTTGTTAGTAGTTGATAATTAATTGTTTATTACTCTCGCCCTCACCCTACGGCGGTGACGTTGTTAACCTCGCCCTCGATTTCTGGAACGTTGATGCTCACACTCTCGACCGCCTTGCGCTTGTTTTGGTCAATGGCACGCAAATACTTTTGCGTCATGCGCAAATCGCTATGCCCCAACAGGTTTTGCGTGGTGGTGACGCTTGCGCCGCCCTCCAGAACGGCGGTTGCAAAGCTATGGCGCGCGCAATGCCATGTGATATGCTTGTTAACGCCTGCCTTGGCGCACCATGTGCGCAACGCCTTGACACAAGCGGCATGGCTTGGCAAGTCGAACACCTTGCACGCCTTGGCCGCCTCGCCTATGGCAACAGGCTTGCCGATTAGCGACAATGCGCCATCACTTAGGGGTATCACCACGTCCTTTTTGGTCTTTGATTGATTGACAACAAGGCATCGGTTCTCATAGTCCACCGACCCAAACGTGAGTGCCGACACATCACAAAAGCGCAAGCCCGTTTGCAGGCTGAACAGGAACGCACGGCGCACATCTGGGCTTTGGCGTGGGTAAGTGGTCAAAGCCAACCGCCTTATTTCGTCTGGGCTAAGTATCGCCTTTTTAATCGCGTCCTCATCGCTTTTGCAGCGCACACCCTCGCAAGGGTTGTTAGCCAACGCCCCTATCTGGGCGGCACGCCTTGCCATCTTGGCAAAACGCTTCCAAACGCTATTAGCACCCTCGCCCTTGCACTGGTGCCCCAACCAATCGCTAAAGTCCTCGCACATCACACGGGTAAAGCCGCTAGGCGGCAAAAACCCGTCAAAGCGGTTATATTCTGGGTTGTCCTTGCTTGCAAGGAACGCCCTAAATTTGCCGATAGCCGATTTAATAACGCGCTTGTCCGCCTTGTTATAGCCCTGATAGTACGACTCCATCCAAGTGAGGTAATCGGCGCACTCAACCTCAAACACGGGCAAGCCCTGCCTTTGGCGCATTTCCGCCTCCTTTTCCTTGCGCTGCGCAATCGCTAACGCCATCGTGTTGGCGTTGTCCGCCTTTATCTTGCTGCGCTCCACAACGGAACCCACCACGGGCAAAATAAAAAGCTTCAATGATTTCTTCTTAATCTGAACCTTGCCCGACGCATCACGCCCTAGATAATATTCCAGATACAACGATTTGCGCCCGTCCTCCAACACCCTTGCCTTTAGCTTGGGGTTGTCGTTCTTGTCCTTGCCGCTCACTAGATAAGTGGCCCCAATCGGTTTTTCTTCTTTTCGTCGTGCCATATAGCAAAAAACATTTTTAGTTGGTTGTTAGTCGTGTCGTCTTTCGACAATGCAAAGATAATACTTTTTTTGGAAAAAGGTTAACAAAAGGTTAACAAAATCGAAGAAAAAGGCAAAAAAAAGAAAAACAAAGAAAAAACCAACTTTGTAACTAGTTGGTTTTCTTGCGTTTTATAAGATTTTATTTTCTCTTATTTTCGTGGTATTGTACTCCCGCTGGGAATCGAACCCAAATCTAAGGTTTAGGAAACCTCCATTCTATCCATTGAACTACAGGAGCCCGTTGTCTAAGAGTGTGTGATATGGGTTGCCGTTGTAAAACACAACCCTATCTCACACTCTTAGCGGTTGTTGTCATTATTTCCTTCTTGAAGCGGTGGCAGTTGCCAATTTCTTCTCGTTGGCTTTCTTGGCTTGACGCTGGGTGATCATGTAAGCCACGGGCGATGCAATGAACAGCGAAGCCAGTGTACCGATGATAACACCAAGAATCATGGCGAAGATGAAGCTGCGGATTGATTCGCCACCCAGCACGAGCATAACAACCAATACCAGCAACGTGGTGATAGAGGTCATGGTCGTACGTGACAGGGTGCTGCACAGGGCGTTGTTAAACGTCGTGTACTGGTCCTGCTTGGGATAGAGGCGACGGTACTCACGCACACGGTCGAATACAACCACGGTATCGTTCACCTGATAACCGATAACGGTCAGGATGGCGGCGATAAAGGTCTGGTCAATCTCCATGGAGAAGGGCAGCAGACCATGCAGGTTATAGAAGCCGATGACGACAAACGAGGTGAATGCTACGGCTGCCAATGCGCCCAGTGAGAAGGCGATGTTGCGGAAGCGGAACAGGATGTAGAGTGCCATAGCCAGCAGTGAGAAGATGACTGCCCAGATAGCCTGGCGGGTCATATCGCTAGCGATGCTCGGGCCGACAGTCTCGCTCGAAACCACACCCATGGTCTCGTTGCTGGTGCTGAAGTCTTCCTTGCTCATGCCACCCAGCTCGTTCTGCAAGCCGTTGTACAGCTTGTCCATGATTTCGTCGTCAACGCCGTCCTCGGTGCTTGCAATCTTGTAGTTAGTCGAGATGCGCACCTTGGTGTTGTTGTCGATGGTGATGACCGAGGTGTTGGCACCGTCGAACAGCGGAGCCAGCTGGCTTTGCAGCTTCTCGGTCGAAACGGGATGGTCAAATTGTACCACATAGTTGCGACCACCAGAGAAGTCGATACCACGGCTCAAACCGCGCAGACCGAACAGCAGGCCAAACACTACGATGGTAGCGCCTACGATCACCCAAGTCTTCTTGGCTTTGCCCATGAAGTCGAAGTGCACGTTCTCCATCAAGTGACGGGTGAGCGAGGTGTTGAAGGTCATCTTGTCGAAGGTGCCCTTGTTCACGAAGTACTCCATCACCAGACGTGTTGCAAACACGGCAGTGAAGAACGACACGCAGATACCGATTACGAGGGTAACGGCGAAGCCGCGGATAGGACCAGAACCGAGCACCATCAGGATGATACCTGTGATGATGGTGGTGAGGTTAGAGTCGAAGATGGCTGAGAAGGCGTTCTTATAACCGTCGTTAACGGCTGCTTTCAAGCCCTTGCCTGCTCGCAACTCCTCCTTACAACGTTCAAAGATCAGCACGTTGGCATCCACTGCCATACCCAGCGTCAGCACAAGACCGGCGATACCAGGCAAGGTGAGCACGCTCTGGAACGATGCCAGAATGCCGATGGTGAAGAACAGGTTGAGAATCAGACCTAGGTTGGCAATGTTGCCGGCATATACACCATAGGTGCACATCATGAAGATCATCAGCAGCACCAGAGCCACGATGAACGAAATGATACCCTTCTGGATTGATTCCTTACCCAGCGACGGGCCAATTACGCTCTCGCTGGCAACGTTAACGCGTGCAACCATCTTACCAGACTCAAGCACGTTGGCAAGGTCGTTTGCCTCTTCGAGGGTGAAGTGGCCGCTGATTTGTGAGCGACCGCCATCGATTTGGCTGTTCACGTTGGGGAATGAATAAACTTGGTCGTCGAGCACGATGGCGATAGCCTTACCGATGTTCTGACCGGTGATGCGGCTCCACTGGCGTGCGCCCTCATCGTTCATGGTCATAGAAACAACCTGTCCCTGCATGTTGTCAAATTCGCTGGTGGCGCGGGTAACCACGTCGCCAGTGAGCACGGGCTGGTTGTTGATGGTGCGCAGTGCAACCAGCTCAAACATCTCGTGTCCGCCCTGCATCTGTTGCGGTTTCACGGTCCAAGCCAACTTCAAGTCGGCAGGCAGAATCGACTTAGCGATGGGCGAATTGATGATGGCGTTGACTGCTGCGGTGTCGCTAGCAGTGGTGTAGCCCACGATGCAAGAAGCACCCTGACCGCTGGCAAGCATTTCAAAGCCTGTCAGCTCGGCGAGGCTGCGGTTGTCGGTCTCGGCTGGCTTGGCCTCAGCCTGCTGCGGAGCAGCGGCAGCGGTGCTGTCGGCTGCAACGGCAGTGCTGTCGGTCGTGGCTGCATCGGCTTGTGCCTGCTGCTGAGCGGGGGCTGCTGTGCCCGACTGCTGACTCAGCTGACGCAGTGCGCCGACCACGTCGGCTAGCGTATAGGTCTCATAAAATTCCAGGTTGGCAGCGCCCTGCAACAACTTGCGCACGCGCTCAGGCTCTTTCACGCCTGGCAGCTCCAGCAAGATGCGGCCGGTGCTTTGCAGCTTTTGGATGTTAGGAGAAACCACACCAAAGCGGTCGATACGGTTGCGCAGCACCTTGTATGAGTTGTCAACCATGCTGTTGACCTCATCGTTAAGGATTGACTGCACTTCGCGGTCGTTGGCATTGGGTTTTTCTTTGATTTTCTCAACGTTGCGGAAAATCTGTGCCAGGTTGCCCTCGGGCGCCAGCTTCTTATACTCTTTGCAGAAGTTGGCGACAAAGTCGTCTTGTGCGGCTTGGTTGTGTGCCACATTGTCGATGGCTTGGTTGAACTTCTTGTCTGGGTTGTTGTTTGCCAGGGCGCGCAAAATGTCAGGCACTGAGATTTGCAGCGTCACGTTCATACCACCTTTCAAGTCAAGGCCGAGGCCTAACTCTTTTTCACGAACTTTCTGGAAAGTGTAGCCAAGGTACACCTTCTCATTAGCGAGGGAGTCCAGATACTCATTGAGTGCTGTCTTGTACTTGTCGTTGCTGGTGTCGGCTGTGGTGATGCCTGCGGCTGCCAGCGCATGCTTCTCGGCCTTGTTCTGATAATGGTTGCTCACAAACGTGAACGACAGATAAAAGGCGCAAATCAACAACAGTGCAATGGTCAGGACTTTAATAAAACCTTTAGTTTGCATTTGATGAATTATTTAATTAAATTTTGTTAATTTTCAGTTAGACTGACTTTTTCAGCCTGCAAATATACGACATTTTCTTCAAGTGATGCACAATTTTTTCAAGTTTTTAGTTTACACCTTATTATTTTTAAGCGAAAAAGGCTCTTTGGGGTTTATATGTGACGAATCTCCTCTTTCCGGCATGTGCTGCCGTGAAGCGGGCTTGCGGTAACCGCAATGTTAAAAACAATCAAAAAAAAGCAGGCAGGGTGGGGTGGCGCTGATTGGTATCAGGCTGCTGCAACGGTGACTTTCACTTTGGCGATGCGGTATTTGACCACCTTGAGCACCGTGAAGGTGAAACGCCCATGAGTGATGACTTCCTTTTCCTGCAAGAAGTCGCCTTTGAGGGCTAGCAGCAGACCGGCGATAGTTTCGGCATCTTCGGCACCGTCGCCAAGCTCATCCACCTCGATGTCGGTCACGCGGGCAAAGTCGCTGAGCAGCGTCTTGCCGTCAAATATCCAGGTGTTTTCGTTGACGCGAGTGTAAGATTTCTCCTCGGTGTCATATTCATCGTCGATGTCGCCAACGATTTCCTCAAGCACATCTTCGAGCGTGGCAATGCCCTGTGTGCAGCCGTACTCATCGACCACAATCGCCATGTGCATCTTGCGCTGACGGAAGTCTTCGAGCAAGTCGTCGAGCATGCGCGTGGGCGGTACAAAATAGGCTGGGCGCATGAGGGTTTGCCAGACAAAAGCGTTGTCGCGGTGCCCGATGTAGGGCAGCAGGTCCTTGGCATAGAGGATGCCCTTGATGTTGTCGGGCGTGTTTTCATAGACGGGCAGTCGGGAGTAGCCCGTGTCAATCACGCGGGCAACCACGGCATCAAAGGTGGCAGTGATGTCGATGTCAACCACGTCGATGCGTGGGCGCATGATGTCGCTCACCGTCTTGTCGCCAAATGACAAGATGCCCTCAAGCAACTCTTTCTCTTCCTCGTTGCTCACCTCGCTCACCTCTAGCGCACGCGACAAGTCGTCAACCGATAACTCCTCGGTTTGTGTCTGAACCACCTTGTTCACCAGCCTTGTGCTCTTGACCAGCAATGCGGTCAGTGGCTTGAACACCTTGACGGCAGTCTGCAAGGGTGCAGCCGCCATCGAGGCAAATTGCGTGCTATAGTTGGTGGCATATAGTTTGGGGATAACCTCGCCAAACAGCAAGATGAGGAACGTTAAAATCACGGTCTGCACCACAAAGCTCAGCACGCCGCTGTTGAATGTGAAGATTTGGCTTAACGCGAAGCTGAGCACGATGGTAATCATGGTGTTGACCAGGTTGTTACCAACCAATATGGTGGCAAGCAGCCGCTCAGGCTTGGCTAACAACGACTTGATGCGTGAACGCACGCCATCGTCGGCAACCTCCTCAACATCGGTAGGACGTAGTGAAAAAAACGCAATCTCGCTGCCGCTATTGAAAGCCGATAAAAACAGGCCTAATATAGCGACCACAATGGCGATGATGCTAGCGGTGGTGGGTGTGTTAACGGTGACTGGCGGCTGTCCGGTTGCGGTCAGCAGCAGGGTCAATAGGCACGATAAAGGGTCAGGGTCCAAAGCTGAATTTTCGTCACATGAATAAAACAACGGCGACAAAGGTACAACTTTTTCATCGATATGCAAGCAACCGCAAAACAGTTTTTTTTGAAAACTAGGCATTACGGTGTTAAAAACCATTTTCTGATGCATTATTTAAATAGGTGTTAAAAAAAATCTTTACCTTTGTGCCTGCATTAAATGTTTAACCTGCAAAATTCACTGCCGTGTCAGCTATCAACAAGTGGCGCATCGAGGACAGCGCCGAACTCTACAACATCGGGGGCTGGGGCCTCAAGTATTTTTCCATCAACGAGCGGGGACACATGACCGTGACACCCAAGAGCAGTTGTGTGCCTGTCGATTTGGTGGACGTGATGGATGAGTTGCACTCACGCAAGGTGACTGCACCGGTGCTGCTGCGCTTCCCCGACATCTTGGACAATCGCATCGACAAGATTTCGAGCTGCTTCAAGAAGGCCAGCAAGGAATATGAGTATCAAGGCGAGAATTTCATCATCTATCCCATCAAGGTGAACCAGATGCGGCAGGTGGTGGAAGAGATTGTGAGCCATGGTAAGAAGTTCAACATCGGCTTGGAGGCGGGCAGCAAGCCCGAGCTGCATGCGGTGCTTGCCATCAACATGACCGACCTCAATGCCAACCCGCTCATCATTTGCAACGGCTACAAGGACGAGGGCTACATCGAGCTGGCACTGCTGGCGCAAAAGATGGGGCGACGCATCTTTGTTGTGGTTGAGAAATTGAGCGAGCTGGAACTCATCGACCAAGTGTCGAGACGGTTAGGCATACGCCCCAACATCGGCATCCGCATCAAGCTCTCGAGTAGCGGCAGCGGCAAGTGGGAGGAGTCAGGCGGCGATAGCAGCAAGTTTGGTCTCAACACCAGTGAGCTGTTTAGTGCCATCGACTATATGCGCGACCACAAGTTGGAGGACTGCCTCAAGCTCATCCATTTCCACATTGGCAGCCAGATTACCAAGATTCGCCGCATCAAGAACGCTTTGCGCGAGGCGGCGCAATTCTATGTGCAACTGTCACAACTGGGCTTTGACATCGAGTTTGTGGACATTGGCGGTGGCTTGGGCGTGGATTACGACGGCACCCGCAACAGTGCCAGCAGCCACTCGATGAACTATTCCATTCAGGAATATGTGAACGATGCCGTTTACACCATGGTTGACACCAGCAACAAAAATTCGCTGAAGCACCCCAACATCATTACCGAGAGCGGACGGTCGCTCACGGCTCACCATTCGGTGCTGGTGGTTGACGTGCTCGAGACTACCGCGCTGCCCGAGTGGGACGACAAAACCGATGCGGTCACCGACGATGATAACGAGCTGGTGCGCGACATGTACGAGATTTGGGACAAGATTAACCAGGCTCGCCTGCTTGAAGATTGGCATGATGCCTTGCAGATACGCGACGAGGCTCTCGACCGCTTCTCGTTGGGACTCATCGACTTGCGTACACGCGCGATGGTAGAGAAATTGTTTTGGTCTATCGCCCGTGATGTTGACGACATCGTACGAGGCATGAAGCACGCCCCTGACGAGCTGCGCAGTGTGAGCCGCATGTTGCCCGACAAGTATTTTTGCAACTTCTCGATGTTCCAGTCGTTGCCCGATGCTTGGGGCATCGACCAAGTGTTCCCCGTGGTGCCGCTCGACCGCCTCAACGAGCGTCCCACACGCTATGCCACCTTGCAGGACATGACGTGCGATAGCGATGGCAAGTTGGCACACTTTATTTCGGCACAGGGCATTGCGCACTCACTGCCTGTTCACAAGGTGAAGCCAGGTCAGCACTACTATCTGGGCATCTTCTTGGTGGGCGCTTATCAAGAAATTTTGGGTGACCTGCACAACCTGTTTGGCGATACCAATGCGGTGCACATCGATGTGTATAAAGACCACTACGACATCGACCAGGTGATTGACGGTGAGACCGTGGCAGAAGTGCTCGACTACGTGGAATTTAACCCCAAGCAGCTGGTGCGTAACGTGGAGACGTGGGTCAGCGAGTCAATTCGTGCTGGTCGCATCACGAGCGACGAGGGCAACGAGTTTGTGCGTAACTTCCGCTCAGGTCTTTACGGCTATACCTATCTCGAGAAATAACATCAGCCTGGGGGAGGGGGCGACGACAACAATGCGTTACTTCATGCGCTTGAGCTATTGCGGTGCCGCCTATCATGGTTGGCAAGTGCAGCCCCACGACGTCAGTGTGCAGCAGACGCTTGAGCAGGCGTTGACCACGCTGTTGCGGCACGACACGCCGGTGACGGGTGCAGGCCGCACCGATGCAGGTGTGAATGCTCGTCTGATGGTGGCTCACTTCGACACCGAGGCAGCCATTGCCGACATCCCCAAATTGTTGCGCAGCCTAAATGCCTTGTTGCCTAGCGACATTGCTGTACATAGCATCGTTCGCGTCGCCGATGATGCCCACGCCCGCTTTGATGCCACTAGCCGCACCTACAAATATTTTGCGCACACGGGCAAAGATGCTTTCATCTACCCCTTGAGTTGGCAATGTCCGCCCACGCTAGATTTTGACTTGATGAATCAGGCTGCCGCATGCCTGTTGCAGCACACCGACTTCACCTCGTTTAGCAAGTTGCACACCGATGTCAAGACCAACAACTGCCGCGTGACGCATGCCCAGTGGACGCAGATTGAACCGCACCGGTGGGTGTTTACCATCACGGCAGACCGCTTTTTGCGCAACATGGTGCGTGCCATCGTGGGCACACTGGTCGAGGTGGGTCGTCACAAAATAGGCGTGCAAGAGTTTGACGACATCATCGGTCGCCGCGACCGCTGTGCTGCCGGCACGTCGATGCCCGCTCATGCCTTGTTTTTGTGGGAGATCACCTATCCCGACCATATCTTGACCGCGGCATCTGCAACAGAGCTGGTTGTGGACAACCATTAATGATGAGTGATGATGAAAAGCGACCTCAACAACATATTGCGACTCGTTAAAAGCATATTGCTATGGACACTCGCCATCGTGGCATACTATGTCGCGTTCCAGTTGTTTTACAACATGGTGGCGTATCAAAATCCGCTGCCCTACACGGGTTGGCGCGATATGATATATGGCGCGAGTTGTGCCTAACAATCCTTTGGTGACTAATGCGATGCTGAATGAATTGACAAAAAGGGCAATTGTAAATAGTGTGTAACGTCGTAGTAATTCTTTCTTTGCCATAAAACCTCCTCAATCGAGCTGCAAAGGTACAAAAATAAACTGATTGTCGCAGGTGTAACGAGAACGAAGGATGGCTTTTGGCTCAAGGATTTGTGGATAACAATCTGTATTTCATACAAATAACCACTAAACAACAAAATTGGCGAAAAAAGCATTGCGAAGATGTTTCGCAATCGTTAAGAAACAAAACCAAGGCGAGCTGTCAGCCCGTGCCACTGTTCGAGTGCTATAACCGAACTCTTAAGTTTAAGGCGTAAAGCCTCAATAATCGTCGCGTCTGTGATTTTTTAGATTTTAATTGTGGTTTTATAGTTTAGAATTGCCAAGTTTTTAATAATTTTGCAGTTCGAACATTAGTACAACATTGTAAAGAGTAATCATAACTAACAAACAAACATATAGATACACTCATGGGCTGGTTCTCATTCACACAGGACATTGCGGTCGATCTAGGTACCGCCAACACCATCATCATCCACAACGATAAAATCGTGATCGACGAGCCGTCGATTGTGGCACTTGACACCAAGACGGGCAAACTGATAGCCGTGGGCGAGCCCGCGCGAGAGATGCACGGCAAGGAGCACGAGGGCATCAAGACGGTGCGCCCGCTGAGCGATGGCGTGATAGCCGACTTCAACGCTGCCGAGCAGATGATACGCGGCATGATCAAAAAGGTGAGCTCAAAAAACCACTGGTTCTCACCCTCGTTGCGCATGGTGGTGTGCATCCCGTCGGGTTCGACCGAGGTCGAAATTCGTGCGGTGCGCGACAGCAGTGAGCATGCCGGCGGTCGTGACGTGTATATGATTTATGAGCCGATGGCAGCAGCACTGGGCATTGGGCTTGATGTGCTGGCTCCTGAGGGCAACATGATTGTGGACATCGGTGGCGGTACTACAGAGATTGCTGTGATATCGCTGGGCGGTATCGTAAGCAACAAGAGCATTCGCATCGCGGGCGATGACCTCACCGAGGACATCCGTGAGCACATGCGCCGCGCCCATAACCTGAAAGTGGGTGAACGCACCGCCGAAGCCATCAAAATCAACGTGGGTAGTGCGCTCACCGAGCTTGACAACCCGCCCGAGGATTTTGTGGTTCGTGGTCCCAACCAGATGACGGCTCTGCCCATGGAGGTGCCGGTAAGCTATCAGGAAATCTGCCATTGCATCGAGAAATCAATCTCCAAGATTGAGGCAGCGGTGCTGAGCGCCCTGGAGCAGACCCCGCCCGAGCTTTATGCCGACATCGTGCGCAATGGTGTCTATCTGGCTGGTGGTGGTGCCCTGCTGCGTGGCTTGGATAAGCGCCTGACCGACAAAATCGGCATCGAGTTCCACATTGCCGAGGACCCATTGCACGCTGTGGCTAAGGGTACTGGCGTGGCTTTGAAGAACATCAAACACTTCAAGTTCCTGAAACGTTAATTTCTTTTCTGGTTAGGGAGGCTTAAAAGGGTCTAGAGGGCTTAGGGCTTAAGCAAGAGAAAGGCTTAATAATAAGGCTCAAGTGTGCCCACGGCATTCTCTTAAGCCTTAAGCCTAGGCTAATATGAACAATCTGCTCAACTTCCTAGTCAAGCACTGCGCGTGGTTCGTTTTCGCACTCTATGTGATTGCGGGCTGTGCGTTGTTGTTTAAGGATAATCCCTATCAGCAGAGCGTTTATTTGACTAGTGCCAACAAGGTGAGTGCCGGAGTCTATAAGGCACTGAGCACGGTGACGTCCTACTTTCACCTGCGCGACATCAACCAAGATTTGCAGCAGCGCAATGCCTTGCTCGAAATGGAGTTGGTGGAGCTGCGCAACCAGTTGACTGACTATCAGATGCTGATGCCCGACTCGTTGCATCAGCCGGCATTGCGGCAATATAGCTTTGTGCTGGCGCATGTGATTAGCAACAGCATTGCCCAACCCAATAATTACATCACCATCAACCGCGGTTATGCCGATGGGGTGAAGCCCGAAATGGGTGTCATCGACCAGAATGGTGTGGTGGGCATCGTGAACGTGGTGGGTGAGCATGCGGCACGCCTGATTTCACTGCTGAATCCCCACGTGCGTCTGTCGTGCAAACTCAAGTCGAGCGACTACTTTGGCAGTATGGTGTGGGACGGCAAGGACCCGCGCTATGCCGTGCTTGAGGAGTTACCCAAGCATTTGACGTGGAACACTGGTGACACCGTTGTCACTAGCGGCTACTCGGCAGTGTTCCCTGAGGGAATTATTGTGGGTGTGGTCGAGGGACTTGCGCGTGATATGAGCGACAGCTTCGTCTCGTTGCGCGTGCGGCTGACCACCAATTTTAGCCAGTTGAGCACGGTGCGTGTCATCACCAACACCATGACGCCGCAAATCAAGGCGCTCAAGCGGGCAGAGGACGGCATCGACACGGCTGCAAACATACAGACGCGCCCCGAGATTAAGCCCGAGATTATCGAGGAACCTCAGCCAGCTGCGCCCACACAACCTGTCCCCACACAACCTGCTCCCTCAAAGCCAGCGTCAAAGACACAACCCGCTGCTCCGCCTGAGCCTGAGCCAGGGCTGCCTGACGAGCCTATTGAAGAACCGCAAACATCAGCCACAGGAGGGGCAGACCAGCCATGACCAAGACGGTGCTGCAATTTGTGGGTCTGTTCATCATCTTGACGTTGGTGCAACTGGTGTGCAACAAGCTGGTGCTGTGGGGTGTGGCTATGCCCGTGGTGTTCATCTACCTGGTGCTGCGGTTACCGATTACCCTGCATCACGGATGGGTGTTTACCATCGCTTTTTTCAGTGGCTTGGTGATTGACATCTTTAACAACACGCCTGGCATGAATGCGCTGGCGTGTACCGTGATGGCAGCGTTCAGGCATCCCGTGTTCAACTTGTTTGTCTCGCGTGAGAACGATATGAACATCCCCATACCGTCTATCGACTCGATGGGGCTGGGTGTGTATTTGCGCTACATGTCAGTGTTGGTGACCCTCTATTGTGTCCTGTTGTTCCTCATTCAGGCGTTCACGCTACACAACTTTCTGCTCACCCTGGCGCGTATTGCCGCCAGCAGTGTGCTCTCTGTTTTGGTTATTCTGGGTTTAGACAGCTTAGTGAGCACGCACCGTGAGAAAAGATTATAGCCTGGAAAAGCGCAAGTATGTCATTGGCGGGTTCATCCTTGTCATTGTGCTGATTTATGTGGGTCGGCTGGTGCAGTTGCAGGTGCTGGACAGCAACTACAAGGCTCATGCCGACAGCAATGCCTTTATGGAAAAGGTCATTTATCCGTCGCGTGGACTCATCTATGACCGCAATGGTAAGCTGGTGGTTTATAACCAGCCAGCCTATGACCTGATGATGATTCCCAAGGATGTGACGCCATTTGACACCACCGACTTGTGCAACACGCTGCAAATCACCCGCGAGGAGTTTGACCAGCGGTGGCAGGAAATGAAAAAAGGGCGCAACTACTCTGCCTATTCTCAGCAAGTGTTTATCAATCACCTGTCGGCGCAAGACTATGGTCGCTTGCAGGAGAAACTGTACCGGTTTCCTGGCTTCTTTATCGTGCAGCGCATACTCAGGCAATATAACTATAACGTCGCTGCCAATGTGCTGGGTGACATCCGTGAGGTCAATGCCAAAGACATCGAGAAGGATAGCTATTATCGCCCTGGCGACTACACGGGCGACTTGGGCATCGAGAAGAGCTACGAGTCCTATCTGAGGGGGCGCAAGGGCAGTGAGATATTGATTCGCGACGCATTAGGCAAAATCAAGGGTCGTTATAACGATGGTGCCAACGACATTGCTCCCGAGTCGGGCAAAGACCTGAAACTGAGCATCGACATCGATTTGCAGGCCTATGGCGAGTTGCTGATGACGGGCAAGATTGGTGCCATAGTTGCTATCGAGCCCAAGACGGGCGAGATTTTGGCATTGGTGTCGGCTCCCAGCTACGACCCCTCGTTGCTCATCGGCAAGGAGCGTGGCAAGAACTATCGTGACCTGGTCAACAATCGTCACAAGCCATTGTATGACCGCTCAATCATGGCTGCCTATCCGCCAGGGTCCACTTTCAAGCCCTCGCAGGGCCTTATCTTTTTGCAAGAGGGCATCGTCAACTTGCACACGGCTTATCCCTGCCGCCGTGGTTACATCAACGCGGGCTTGCGTGTGGGCTGCCACGGTCACTACTCGCCCATCACGTTGAAGCCTGCCATACAAACCTCGTGCAACGCCTACTTTTGTTGGGGCTTCAAGAACATGATGGACGCGCGTTCGCGTTATGGCTCGACGGGCAAGGCGTTTGAGGTGTGGAAACAGCACATGGTGTCGATGGGCTATGGCTACAAGCTAGGCGTGGATATGCCTGGTGAGAGCCGTGGCTTCATCCCCAACACGGCATTTTACGATAAAATTTATGGCGAGAACAAGTGGTCCGGACAGAGCATCATCAGCGATGCCATCGGTCAGGGCGAGATACTAGCCACTCCGCTGCAAATCGCCAATCTGAGTGCCACCATCGCCAACCGCGGATACTACATCACCCCGCATGTGGTGAAGGAGATTGTCGGGGTAGGGGTGCTCAAGCGCAGTGTGGAGCGGCACGACACCGACATCGACAAGCGTTTTTATCTTGACATCGTCGAGGGTATGCGCATGGCGGTGCTGGGTGGCACCTGCACTCGTGCCAACATTCCAGGACTTGACGTGTGCGGCAAGACGGGTACGGCGCAGAACCCTCATGGCAGGGACCACTCGGTGTTCATGGGCTTTGCCCCGATGAACGACCCCCAGATTGCCATTTGCGTTTATGTCGAGAACGCGGGCTTTGGTGCTGCGTTTGGTGTACCCATCGGCGCACTGATGATTCAGCGCTACTTGCGCGGCAGCTCGCCCTATCTGGAGGCGCAGGGCCGCGCTATGGCTTCGCGCCACACCATTTCTTATCCCAAGCCCAAGACAGCTGCCAATAGCGATAAAAAGGCAGCTCAGGGTGACAACAATACGAAGGCAGCCACCAACTTTAAATCTCAGACCAGCCATGGAACTAAGGAACGAGGATGAGAATACCAATTTATTCAGGTCGGTGGACTGGTTTACCATCGTGCTTTACCTGATTCTGGTGGTATTTGGGGCTATCAGCATCTATGCCGCTACCTACGATTACGACAAGGCAAGCATGTTTGACCTCAGTGAATTTTCGGGCAAGCAATTTATGTGGGCAGGCTTGGCGTTGCTTTTAGGCTTTGCCCTGCTACTCATAGACCGGCGCATCTACGAGGCCTATGCCTATCCCGTCTATGGCTTCATGATATTGTTGCTCATAGCCACCATATTTCTGGCTCCTGACATCAAGGGCTCACGCTCATGGCTGGTGTTCGGCCCGGTGAGTTTGCAGCCCGCAGAGTTTGCTAAGACTGCAACTGCGCTGGCCCTTGCTAAACTATTTAGCACCTATGGTTTCTCGCTCAACAACGGATGGAAAAGCTATGCCGTGGCGGTGGGCATCATCGTACTGCCCATCTTGTGCATCATCATGGAGCGCGAGACGGGTTCTGCATTGGTTTACACATCGCTCATCTTTGTGCTTTATCGTGAGGGCATGTCGGGCTTTGTGTTGTTTGCTGCGCTGATGGCGGTGGTCTATTTTGTGGTCGTGCTCAAGTTTGCCGCCCTGACGCTGATGGGCATTCCACTGGGGCTGTTCATCGCCTTTGTGCTGGTGATGGTGCTGGTGGTGGGCATGTTGTTCATCTATTGCCGCTCGTTCATCTTGGGACGCAACGTGCTGCTGGGCTATCTGGCAGCAGCCGCTATTGCAGGCGGACTGGCTTATGCTGGCATCCACATCAACGGCTATGCCTTCTTCTTCACCGTCATTGGATTGTCGTTGCTCTATTTGCTCTATGGCATGCTGCACGACGATATGAAGAAAGTGCTGATAACCATCGTGTTTGCGGTAGCGTCGGTGGTGTTTATGTTCACCGTCAATTTCGCCTTCAACAACATTCTGGAGCCGCACCAGCAGACGCGCATCAAGGTGACGCTGGGCATCGAGGCTGACCCGCGCGGCGCAGGCTACAATGTTAACCAGAGCAAAATTGCCATTGGCAGCGGTGGCTTGACGGGCAAGGGATTCCTGAACGGCACGCAGACCAAACTCAAGTATGTGCCCGAGCAGCACACCGACTTCATCTTCTGTACCATTGGCGAGGAAGAGGGCTTTGTGGGCAGCGTGACCGTGTTGCTGCTGTTCCTCACGCTCATTTTGCGCATCATCACCCTTGCTGAGAGACAACACAGCACGTTTGCACGCGTGTATGCCTACTGTGTCGCCAGCTACCTCATTTTCCACCTGTCGATTAACATTGGCATGGTCATCGGGTTGTGCCCAGTCATAGGCATTCCCTTGCCGTTTTTCAGTTATGGTGGTTCTAGCTTGTGGGGATTCACCTTCTTGCTGTTCATCCTGTTGCGCATCGATGCCGACCGCCGAGCCTACGGCTCGTGGTAGCTTTCCTTATTCGTTTTCCGCAGCCACTTGTGACCCGAGTTCACTTAAATCTATCTTATATTTTTGTGCTCTGGGTTTTAGGTAATCCCAAGCAATGCGGTGCCAGTCTCGTTGGCTCATGCCACGATATCGCCCGCTAAAGTTGTTGATGAGGAATATCGCAACTTCAAGGGCTGAATTCTGGTGGTGCATGGCGAGAAATGCCAACACTTTTGATTCTATTTCGTGATCTTCTTCAATGCATCCCAATTTTGTGATAGTGGTCTCTGCGGTTGTTGCTTGTTCAATGCTAGTTTCAACCATCCTCTTGGCTTCTTCTAGCAAGCGTTTGCTTTCAGCACGCAATTTAAAACTTTCAGAGACTAAATTTTCTATTTGACGTTGCTTTTCAATTGGCAAAAGTGGAATAATTACTTTCTCAATCTGACTTGGTTTCCAATGCTGTATGATGGCTCCACTAGCATCTCTTTGAGCTTGCATTTGCACAACAATGGAGTTTAATACAAGAGCTAAATATTCTGGAAGGATAACGGAATTGTCCTTTATCGTCAAATGCAATAACGCACTTGATGTTATTGCTTTTAAATTTTCTTTTACCACATAAGCGATTCCAACACTTCCGTCTTTAGAAAGCAGAATTGTACCTTTTGATGGCATTAGTTTCTCTGTAATGTCCAGATATTGTTCATCTATTTTAATATCAGGGTCTTGCAGGTCAAATTTACTTATGTCACTTACACGAAGAAACGGAACTCCTTTGTCTTGATAAGCTTCACTGCCAGGTTCAATTGATTTCATCCAATTCGTGAGCCCACCAGTCCCGCATAAGGTTTTACAATGAAGTTGGCTGATTTTATGTTGAAGCTCATCATATTTAGGTTGATAATATTCAGCATCGATGCGGCCACTCCTTTTCACATCACTGAAAGTCTTTATGGTCGTTTTATCGTTTGATGGTTGCCAGCCGATAAGCCCCAATTCTTCCAATAAGATACGCTCGGCTTCGGCATATCTAGCTGCGGCCTCTACTATATGTGATTTACTTTTCAAGCAAATTTTTTCAATATTATTTTGTAAAGATAGTGGTGCATCATAAATTTTAATGGATCGCACCCGATCAAGCGTTAATTGGTACTGTATCGTAAGTTCTCTCTCTCGCAATAGTTGATCAAAACCAAATTTTGAGCGAAGAAATATTAGTAAATAATAAGCGTTAATTCCTTTTATATCAGATAGTCCCACAACTGTATGGGATAATGCGACTTCATTAAAATCTTCTATAATACTTGCATAACATGGTGTGCCGACTTTAGTAATGATGATTTCGTGTCTCTTTAAGATATTTATCCCGCCACTTTCTTTAGCAAAAGAGTATGGTATCTTTTCAAAAGATTCTTTTTGAGTGCTTGTTATTATTGGAAATTGTACACAATCAACACAACGAGCGAAAGGAGTATCTCCTTTTGAATATAATTGTGTTGCAGCTGGATAAAATGCACTAGCGACGAGCATACAAAACTCGTTCAATTCACGTGTAGTGATTTTATCAAGAATCTCATTTATTTGTAAGTGCGATTTGCTAAAATACTCTGCGTCAATGCGATTCCCAAGATTTAAATCACCCAATCGAACCACGCTGATTTCTAACCTCTCCAGCAACTGTTGATAAATTTGGTTGCAGGAGAGGTTTTTCAAAAAGGGTTGCTATGCAGTAACTCGTCAAGTTCCTCTTTGGTTGGGGCAAAGCTCAAATGTTCATCATAGGCAAACTTGGCAAAGGCTTCAGCAATGCCATTTTGTGTTAATCCATCATGATTGAACAGGTCATGCTGAACTATCAAGTGCCCATGTGTGTCCAGCATGAATGTCCCATCACTCTGTTGGCGATACAATTTTTCACCGCTGTTGTCCTTGCTGGGTTCCTGCATCGTGGCAAAAAAGATGTTGTAGTCATCTTTGCGAGGACAGATGCCCTTATCATCAGTCCACTTTTGAACAAACAGCACGCTTGTTTTGGTTCCCGTGTGCGGCTTGAACACATTGACATGCAAACCGACGACAGCGATAATGCGACAATGTTGAGCGATGAAATCGCGAATGTATTTGTCGGTGGAATTGTTAAACCGTCCTTGCGGCAGCACCACAGCCATGCGCCCTCCAGGTTTCAAGAAGCACAGATTGCGCTCAATAAACAGGATGTCACGCCCCACACTGCTTTGATACTTGCCTTTTGCATTTTTGCCCAATTCATATTTTGCGATAATACGGCTTTCCTTGATATCTCCGGCAAAGGGCGGGTTTCCCATGACGATATCAAAATTGAAGTCACGGTTATCGCCTTTTGTGGCTCTTAAAGCCCGCAGGCCCTTCCACCCTTCATTGTAATTGTCAATCCAGTCCTCATCGCGCGTCACTTGGTCCCATGCGGTATAGTCCAGCGTGTTCAGGTTCAACACATTGGTTTTTCCGTCACCAGCAATCAGATTTAAAGTGCGTGCGACCCTGACACATTTCTTGTCAAAGTCGATGGCAAACACATTTTTCCTTACATATTCCTCGCATTCAGCGGGCTTTTGCTCTGCAGTGAACAGATGACTTTGAGCTATGCCTTTTTCATTCAAGATTTGTCGCCAAACGTGGAACATGGTGTGCACAGGAAAGCCACAACTGCCCGCCGCTGTGTCAATCATGGTCTCATCTTTCTTGGGGTTTAACATCTTGACGCACATGTCAATCACATAGCGCGGAGTGAAATATTGCCCTTTTTCGCCCTTTTGTGACTTGCTCATGAGATACTCAAAGGCATCATCCACCACATCCAGATTGGAATTGAACAATTTCACGTCCTGCAAGCTACTCACACAGATAGCCAAATGTGAAGGCGTGAGTTCAATTTTTTCAGAATCGCCAAACACCCCTGGCCATTTCTCTTTGGCTTTCTGGAACAAAGTCTGGATGC
>Ga0181612_132744_pt1 | contig 34888 bp, 24 predicted proteins | sample HoacroProtozoa21_FD_119630 | JGI IMG/M metagenome (GOLD analysis project Ga0181612, IMG submission 119630) | Hoatzin crop microbial communities from Cojedes, Venezuel. Combined Assembly of Gp0051906, Gp0051904, Gp0051908 | reverse complement strand
TGGTTCAGACTACCGTCCATTGACCAATATTCCTCACTGCTGCCTCCCGTAGGAGTCTGGTCCGTGTCTCAGTACCAGTGTGGGGGACCTTCCTCTCAGAACCCCTACGCATCGTCGCCTTGGTGAGCCGTTACCTCACCAACTAGCTAATGCGCCGCATGCCCATCCCGCGCCGGAAATCCTTTTACCACAAAACCATGCGATCTCGTGGCTCATGGGGTATTAGGCCCAGTTTCCCGGGGTTATCCCCCAGCACGGGGCAGGTCGCATACGTGTTACTCACCAGTGCGCCGGTCGCCGCCAAAAGTATTGCTACTCTCGCGCTGCCCCTCGACTTGCATGTGTTAAGCCTGTCGCTAGCGTTCATCCTGAGCCAGGATCAAACTCTTCGTTGTTAATTATCATCGTTTCTTTTCTTTCAAAAAGAGAATTAAAGAAAACGCTGACGCCGTTTGTCCCAACCCGGTTCCGCCAGACATTGTGTCTATTAGTGTCACTTTCTCATGACCTGTCACTGTTCAGGAATCTATTGACGCGGGGACACCAGGGTTCAATTCCCTTCCTTGTCTCTGCACTGTCAATTTATCCTCATTGCTAAACATTTCAAAGTTCTCTCTCGCCTTCTTGACTCCAAATGAAATTGGCGTCAAAAAAATCGCTCACTCAATTATTCATCTCGTGAGTCGAAAAGCGATGCAAAGTTACGGCAAATTCTTGAACTGGCAAATTTTTTAACAGTTTTTATAGAAAAAAATTGCCAGTTGGCTGCAAATTGCTGTTGCATCGCGATGGTGGCGAGCGTGCATGAAAGCAGGTTGTCGCCCCGATGGTGATATTTAAAGAACAGGTTGTCAAACCGTTAAAAAGCGGTGTGGCAACCTGTTCTATAGAAAGTTAGTTAAGCAATCTTTGCCTCAATTAAAAAATCAGGAAACTCACGTTTCTTGTATCTTAATCTATCTATTAGATGATGCCCTGGCCCATCATGGCGTTAGCCACCTTCATGAAGCCAGCGATGTTGGCACCCTTCATGTAGTTCATGTAGCCATCTTCCTCCTTGCCGTACTGGCAGCACTGAGCATAGATGTCGGCCATGATCTCATGGAGTTTCTTGTCAACTTCCTCGGCACTCCAGTAGATGTGCTGAGCGTTCTGGGTCATCTCCAGACCACTAACTGCAACACCACCAGCGTTAACAGCCTTGCCAGGAGCGTAAACCATGCGCTTCTCGATCATGTAGTCGATAGCCTCGGCCTGGCAGCCCATGTTGGAAACTTCGGCAACGAGCAGCACGCCGTTGGCCTCGAGCTTCTTGGCATCCTCGAGGGCGAGCTCGTTCTGGGTAGCGCAAGGCATTGCGATGTCCACCTTCTGCTCCCAAGGCTTCTTGCCGGCAAAGAACTTGGCGTTGGGGAACTTCTCAGCGTAGGGAGCCACAACGTCGTTGCCACTGGCACGCAGGTCGAGCATCATCTGGATCTTCTCGGGAGTGCTGATGCCGTCGGGGTCATATACATATCCGTCAGGACCGCTGATGGTGACAACCTTAGCGCCCAGCTGGGTAGCCTTGGTTACCACGCCCCAAGCTACATTACCAAAGCCCGAAACGGCAACGGTCTTGTCCTTGAAATCGGTCTTGAGGTCCTTCAACATGCTCTGTACATAGTAGCAAGCACCAAAACCGGTGGCCTCGGGACGGATGCGCGAACCGCCAAACTCAAAGCCCTTGCCGGTGAGGGTACCGGTGCACTCGCGACGGAGCTTCTTGTACATACCGTAGAGGTAACCTACCTCGCGGCCACCAACGCCGATGTCACCAGCGGGAACGTCGGTGTCGGGACCGATGTTGCGCCACAGCTCAAGCATGAAGGCCTGGCAGAAACGCATAACCTCGGCGTCGCTCTTGCCACGGGGGCTGAAGTCAGAACCACCCTTGCCGCCGCCCATGGGCAACGTGGTGAGTGCATTCTTAAAGGTCTGCTCGAAGCCTAAGAACTTAAGGATTGAGGGAGTCACCGAAGCGTGGAAACGCAAACCGCCCTTGTACGGGCCAATGGCGTTGTTGAACTGTACGCGGTAACCCAAGTTGGTCTGAACCTCGCCCTTGTCATCTACCCAGGTGACACGGAAGGTGAAGATACGATCGGGCTCAACCATGCGCTCGATGATCTTGGCTTTCTCAAATTCGGGATGCTTGTTGTACTCGTCCTGCACGGTCAGCAGAACCTCACGCACCGCCTGCAAGTATTCCTTCTCGCCCGGGTGCTTAGCCTCAAGGTTAGCTAAAATTTCTTTAACGTTCATGATAATAATATCTGTTTTAAAGTTGCTAATTAGATAACTTTACGAATCAATTCTCGTCGTTTCTAAAAACGTCACAAATATACACCTTATTTTCGAAACACGAACTTTTTTTGCCCCTAAATTGCGATTTTTTTTTCAACAACCACATCGGTCGATGATTTTTTTTGACAACTTGAAAAAAACATTTTTCAGGCAAATTGCTGAAAATGCGATAAAAATGTTATCATTCAGCGCTCAACGGCCCGCCGCGCTTGGCCCGAAATGTTGAAATCTAGTACAAAATGACAGCCGAGCCCCTGCTGGGGGAGACCGCGTTTTTTTAGCAATAAATTGTGGCGATTGAAAAAAATGTTTACCTTTGTGCAGACTTAATATAAACCTAAAATTAACGTTTAACCGCTAATCAAAAAAAGGAGTTTTTAAATTATGAAGAAGCACAATTTCTATGCTGGTCCGTCGATCATGAGCCAGTACACGATTGACCATTGCGTTGAGGCCCTGCGCGACTTTGCCGGCACGGGTCTGTCGATCATCGAGGTATCCCACCGCAGCAAGGAGTTCACCGCCGTCGTTGCCGAGGCCGAGCAGCTGTTCAAGGAGTTGCTCGACATCCCCGAGGGCTACAAGGTGCTGTTCCTGGGTGGTGGCGCCAGCCTGCAGTTCTGCATGGTGCCGATGAACCTGCTCAAGACCAAGGCCGCTTATCTGGACACGGGCACCTGGGCCAACAAGGCTATCAAGGAGGCCAAGCTGTTTGGTGAGGTTGACGTCGTTGCCTCGTCGAAGGAGGACAACTACACCTACATCCCCAAGGGCTACACCGTGCCCACCGACGTGGACTACTTCCACATCACCACCAACAACACGATCTTCGGCACCGAGATCCGCGAGGATTACGACCTGCCCGTTCGCATGGTGGCCGATATGTCGAGCGACATCTTCTCGCGTCCGGTTGACGTGTCGAAGTATGACCTGATCTACGGCGGCGCTCAGAAGAATATCGCCCCCGCCGGCGTCACCTTCGTGATCGTTAAGGAAGACGTGCTGGGCAAGGTTGACCGCGTGCTGCCCACGATGCTCAACTATCAGACCCACGTGGACAAGGGCTCGATGTTCAACACCCCGCCCGTGTTCCCGATCTATGCCGCTCTGCAGACCTTGAAGTGGTACAAGGAGATCGGCGGCGTGAAGGAGCTGCAGCGCCTCGACGAGGAGAAGGCTGCCTATCTGTATGACGCCATCGACAACAGCAAGATGTTTGTCGGCACCGTTAAGCCCGAGGATCGTTCGATCATGAACGTTTGCTTCGTGATGAAGCCCGAGTACAAGGAGCTGGAGAAGGACTTCATCGACTTCGCTGGCACCAAGGGCATCGTCGGCATCAAGGGTCACCGCTCGGTAGGCGGATTCCGCGCATCGCTCTACAACGCTCTGCCCCTCGACAGCGTCAAGGTGCTGGTTGAGGCCATGAAGGAGTTCGAGAACCGCTAATTCCTGAAATATAGAGTTTAGTTCAAACACAAAACATCACATCTTTTAATATATAACACTAAAGCATGAAGATTTTAGTTGCTACCGAGAAGCCCTTTGCACCCGTTGCTGTGCAGGGCATCCGTGAGGTGATCGAGGGCGCCGGCCACGAGCTGGTGCTGGTTGAGAAGGGTACGCGTCAGGACATGCTCAACGCCATTGGCGACGTTGCCGGCCTGATCGTACGCAGCGACAAGGTGGACAAGGAAGTGTTTGACGCCGCTCCCCAGCTGAAGGTGGTGGTACGCGCCGGCGCTGGCTACGACAACATCGACCTGGCCGAGGCTACCGCCCACGGCGTATGCGTGATGAACACTCCGGGCCAGAACAGCAATGCTGTGGCCGAGCTCGTGTTCGGTATGCTGGTGACGCTGATCCGCAACCGTTATAACGGCACCAGCGGCACCGAGCTCAAGGACAAGACCCTGGGCATCCACGCCTATGGCGCAGTGGGCCGCTGCGTGGCTCGCATCGCCAAGGGCTTCGGCATGCAGATCAGCGCCCTTGACCCCTGGGTGAAGGACGAGGTGATGGAGGCCGACGGCATCCGTCCCGTGCACAGCGTCGAGGAGCTCTATAGCCAGAACCAGTACGTCAGCCTGCATATCCCCGCTACGGACGAGACCCGTCGCTCGGTGGGCAAGAAGCTCATCGACCTGATGCCCAAGAATGCCGTGCTGATCAACGCCGCACGCAAGGAGGTCATCGACGAGGAGAGCCTGGCTCAGGCCATGGCCGACCGCGCCGACTTCCGCTATGTGGCTGATGTGAAGCCCGACAACGCTGCCGAGCTCGAGGACAAGTATGCTGAGCGCGTGCTGTTCACGCCGAAGAAGATGGGCGCCCAGACTGCCGAGGCTAACATCAACGCCGGTCTGGCAGCCGCCAACCAGGTGGTAGCCCACCTGAAGGATGGCTTCAACCGCTTCCAGGTGAACAAGTAAGAAAAGACCACGCAAAACACACACATACATAATTTTGCGAGCGCTTGCGAATAACTTTCACAAGCACGAAACTTGATTTTCGAATGAGGGTGTGCCTGCAATGGGCGCACCCTCTGTTTTCTCTAATAGCCTTTAACTGTCCCGCCGGCCCGCAAATGGTGCCAAAATGCATAAAAATTGGGCTCCGGTAGGCAAGTTGTAAACGTTAAGTTTGCCCAATTCGAGTTTATGTTATATCTTTGCCGTCCTATGGGTTGTGGATGAGCCTATCATGTGCCACGAAAACCGATTAACCCCACGCCCCATTGATTTGAGAACTCATATTAATTGTTTTAACAAGCTTAATAAACATTCAAGAAACAAGTCATTCTATTTTTAACCATGGACGTCAAGATTAAAAAACTTGCGGCATGTGGCGCTGTGGTTGCGCTAACCATGCTGTGTGGCGTGCCCTCGCAGGCCACAACGCGTTATGTCAAGGCCGGAGCCACTGGTTCGGGCCAGTCGTGGACCGATGCCTCGGGCGACCTGCAGGCCATGATCGATGCTTCGTCGGCAGGCGACGAGGTGTGGATTGCCGCCGGCACCTATCAACCCGACTCGCTGATCAAGAGCAACAAGCGCACGTCGCGCGCCTTCTTCCTGAAGGACGGTGTGGCGCTGGTGGGCGGATTTGAGGGCAAAGAGACCTCGAAGGACGAGCGTGCCCGCAGTGGCGCGGAAGCCTATGAGTATGTGAACGCGACCATCCTGGACGGCGACGACGATGAGGCCGACGTGTGGGAGCGCGTGATCGACGACGGCACGAGCTATCGCTACACCTGGCGCACGGTCAGCGACCAGATCCCCGGCACGTCGGGCAACGCCTCGCACGTGCTGTATGCCGGCAGCGAACTGACCCAGGTGACCGTCGTTGACGGCGTGACCCTCAAGGGCGGCAATGCCAACGTGTGGAACTCGCCGGTGTATGCCCGCGGTGGCGCGGTGTATGCCCGTGGCAACCTGCAGCTGCTGCGCTGCCGCGTGATCGAGAACTCGGGCTACTTCAAGCCTGAGTCCACCTCCGACAGCAACACCTATGGCGGCGCCGTTTGCCTGATCGGCGGCACCGAGGCCCGCATCGACAGCTGCCTGTTCGACCGCAACTATTGCCACTCGGGCTACGGCAACGCGCTGGGCGGTGCCATCTATGCCCAGAATGTGACCATCACGGCCTCGCGCTTTGTGGACTGCGTCGCTCTGGACAACGGCGGCGCGATCTTCCTCAACGGCGGATCGGTGACCGACTGCTACTTCGAGGACTGCTATGGTGCCTCGGGCGGTGCCGTGTATGTGAACAACGGCACGGTGGACGGCTGCATCATCAACCAGTGCCGCGGCCTGCAGGGCGGTGGCGCTTACAACAAGGGCACCTTTACCCACAACTGGATCTATAACTGCTATGCCGACGCGCCCGAGTATGGCGACAGCATGGGCGGACAGGGCGGCGCCATCTACAACGCCGGCGACGGTCTGGTGATGGGTTGCGTGGCCTATAACAACACCTCCTATGCGGGCGGTGGCGTGTACGTCAAGGGCGGACACGTGGTCAATTCGACCCTGGTGCACAATGCGTTGCGCACCGCTGGCGCCGAGGCTGCCAACATCGGCCTGGCCGAGGACCTCACGGCCGACGACGTGGTGATCAACACCATCTGGCAGACTGGCACTGACATGGCTAACTTCAAGAAGGCTTCGGCCTTTGAGGGCGTTGCCACCACGGCTGCCGACACCGCTGCATTGGCACTGAACCAGATGGACTGGAGTCTGGCCGAGGGCAGCGCACTGATCGACGCCGGCACGCTGCACGACACCTATGTGGAGCAGACCGACATCATGGGCAACGACCGCGTGATGGGCAAGACGATCGACGTGGGCGCCATTGAGGCACCTGCCGCCGAGGCTCCCGCTATCGTGCTCACCTATGACGAGGCGGGCAAGTATGTGCGCATTGGCACGGGCGGATCGTCGGGCACCGAGTTCTCGATCGACTGGGGTGACGGCGAGCGTCAGAGCTACAGCGGCGCGTCGTACATCACCGACTCGCTGCGTTCGAACACCGTCAAGATCTACGGCGACGTGCTGATCTTGGTGGCTACCAACCAGGGCCTGACCAGCTGCGACTTGAGCGGCGCCACGAGTCTGTCGCGCGTGCAGGTGGGCGGCAACCAGCTCACCGAGCTCAATGTGGCTAACAACACGTCGCTGACGGGCCTGTATGCCGAGGACAACCAGATCGAGCGTCTGGACGTGAGCGGCCTCACCGCCCTGCGTGTGCTCGACGTGCATAACAACAAGATCGCCGGCACCATCGACTGCTCGGCCATGAGCCGCCTGTCGAAGGTGGATGTGGCTGACAACCAGCTGACGGCGCTGATCTTGCCGCACCACACCACGCTCTATCAGATCGACTGCAGCAACAACGCGGGCATCACGTCGCTCGACCTGAGCGGCCTGACCGGTCTGGATCAGCTGTCTTGCAACTACTGCTCGCTCACCGAGCTCGATTGCACGTCGCTGACGGCTGCCACCGAGATCTATGCCCAGGGCAACCGCATCGCCAGCGTGGACATGAGCGCCTGCACCGCGCTCAAGACGCTGAATCTGGCCGACAACCAGCTCACCAGCATCGACTTGAGCAAGAACGCGGCTCTCGAGGGCGTTTATCTGTACAACAACCGCATTGCCACGCTCGACCTGACGGCCAACAGCAACACCCGCTGGATCAACGTCAACAACAATGGCATGACCAGCCTGAAGCTGAACAGCAGCGCTCCCGTTTCGCTGCTCTACGCCAGCTATAACCAGCTGAGCAGCATCGACGTGCCCACCTACAGCTACCTGTCGCAGCTGCATCTGGACCACAACCTGCTCACCAGCGTGGATGTGACCAGCAACCCCTATCTGAGCTGGCTGAAGGTGGATAACAACTACCTCACCGAGCTGGATGTGACCCACAACGGCTACCTCTACTGGCTGGAGTGCGACAGCAATCAGATCTCGTCGCTCGACATCAGCAAGTGCACCTATCTGCAGCGTCTGGCAGCCGAGTACAACCAGCTGACTACGCTCGACGTGAGCAACAACAGCGGTCTGCAGGGCCTCACCATCCAGGGCAACGCCATGGATCTGGCGACCATCAACACCATCATCGACCAGCTGCCCGACGTGAACAACGTTGAGCCCACCGAGCAGAACAGCAGCTGGTGCCGCATCCTGAACATCAGCTACATGCCGGGCACCAAGGGCGCGCACGTGGATGTGGCCCAGGCCAAGGGTTGGTATGTGACGGCCGACTTCGACAGCGGTGTGACCGACGCCAGCGTTGACGCGACGCCCGTCGCCACCACATACGTGAACGTGAATGGTGCGGTCAGCGACCAGCCGTTCGACGGCGTGAACGTGGTGGTTACCCGCTACAGCGACGGCACCCGTCAGGTGACCAAGGTGATTAAGTAAGCGATTGAAAACTAGTTTATAAAATCATTATGCATGGCTGCGCTGCGGGCTCCTGCCTGTGGCGCGGCTTGCGTGATGGTTGCAAGGGCCCGCGCAGGCTGCCGGATGGCCTAACGGGCGGCTAGCGTGTCCGAATTGTGTGAAAAAATGTAATAATTTGCAATTTTGTTGTGTGGTGTGGTAAAAAAGCAGTAACTTTGGGCCGGACTAAAACCATTAACAACAATATATTATTATTTGTTCTAGAATGAATGCCATTAAAAATTTTGATGAGCTGCTGGCTCATCTCAAGCAACAAGGTGTGAGAAAACGCGTGGCTGTGGTATGGCCTGCCGACGAGAAGACTCCGGCAGCGTGTGCTATGGCGCTCGAAGCTGGTTTTATCGATGCGATATTCGTGGGCTGCGAGGATAAGGTGAAGGCCAACGAGGCGTTGCGCCCCTATGCCGACCACTGGACGTGCACTGAGGCTAACGATGCCGACGATGCTGCCGCCCGCGCTGTGGCGCTGGTGCGTGAGGGTAAGGCCGACATCCTGATGAAGGGCCTGATCAACACCGACAACCTGCTGCGTGCCGTGCTCAACAAGGAGACGGGCATCCTGCCCAAGGGCAACGTGCTGACCCACGTGGCCACCGCGTCGATCCCCACCTATCATAAACTGCTGTTCTTCACCGATGCCGCTGTGATTCCCTATCCCAACCAGGCGCAGCGCATCGAGATGGTGCGCTATGTGGCCAACCTGGCCCGCAACTTCGGCAACGAGGAGCCGCGCATCGCGCTGGTGCACTGCACCGAGAAGGTGAACGGCAAGCACTTCCCCTTCACCGAGGACTATCCCGTGATCATCGAGAAGGCCCAGGCAGGCGAGTTTGGCAAGTGCATCGTTGACGGACCGCTCGACGCCAAGTGCGCTTGCAACATGCACGCCATGGAGGCCAAGGGGCTGACGTCGCCGCTGATGGGCGACAGCGATGCCCTGATCATGCCCGACATCGAGGCCGGTAACGTGTTCTATAAGGCGATCACGCTGTTTGCCGGTGCCACCACCGCAGGCCTGCTGGTGGGTGCCAAGTGCCCCGCTGTGGTGCCATCGCGTGCCGATAGCAGCCAGTCCAAGTTCTATAGCCTGGCAGTAGCCGCCATGGCAGCCGAGTAAACGGCTCGTCGCATTGTGAACATTAATAATAGAGTAGAGAGAAAATTCCACATAAACCTAAACATCAATATTTTACAATCAACATGATTATCCTTGTTATCAATCCAGGTTCCACGTCCACCAAGATGGCCGTTGTCGAGGATGGCGAGCCTCGCCTGATACGCAGTATCAGACACGCGAGCGAAGATTTGGCAAAGTTCAACAAAATCACCGACCAATTTGACTACCGTCGTCAGCTGGTGCTGGATGAGTTGGAAAAAGCCAACATCCCCCTCAAGTTTGACGCAGTGTGCGCCCGCGGCGGCTTGACCAAGCCCGTGGAGGGCGGCGTGTATGCCATCAACCAGACGATGATTGACGCCTCCTACAACGCGCTGCACCAGCACGCGTGCGACCTGGGGTGCGTGATTGCCGACTCGATTGCCAAGGAGATAGGCTGTCCCAGCTTTATCGCCGACCCCGGCGTGACCGACGAGCTGAACGACTATGCCCGCATCTGTGGCACCCCCATGTTCAAGCGCATCTGCATCTGGCACGCCCTCAACCAGCGCGCCATCGCCCGCCGCTATGCCAAGGAGCGCGGCACCCGCTACGAGGACCTGAACCTCATCGTCTGCCACATGGGCGGCGGCATCAGCGTCGCCGCTCACGACCACGGCCGCGCCGTCGATGTCAACAACTCGCTCGACGGCGAGGGTCCCTTCTCGCCCGAGCGTGCCGGCTCACTGCCCGCAGGCGACCTCATCCGCCTGTGCTATAGCGGCAAGTACACGCAAGACCAGCTGCTCAAGCGCATTGCCGGCAAGGCAGGCCTCAACGCGCACCTGGGCACCAACGACCTGCGCGAGGTGGAGCGCCGCATCGCCAGCGGCGACAGCCACGCACAGCTCATCACCGACGCCATGGTCTATCACATCGCCAAGGCTATCGCCGCACAGGCAGCCGTGCTGTGTGGCAAGGTTGATGCCATCATCATCACCGGCGGCATGGCACGCAGTGAGTACATCCTCAGCCACCTGCGCCCCCGCATCCAGTTCATTGCCCCCATCAGCGTTTACCCGGGCGAGGACGAGATGAGCGCACTCGCCGCCAACGCCGCAGCAGCCCTGCGCGGCGAGGTCGAGGTTAAGCAGTTCGTCTGACTGTCACCCCCTGACCACTGACCGCCAGCCAGCCAACGCTGGCACACCCCTGACCAACATCACAGCACGCAGCCTGCAGGACCAACCACCCCCCCCTTGGGCTGCGTGCTGTGGTGGTTTTTTACATTTAATCTGTTGAAAATTAAGATGTGAAAGATAAACTCAATATCATGAGCACGAAAAACTCATTATATTATAGTCAATCAATAGCCAACTCTTTCTCAAAACTAATTTTTGGTTTCGTGGAAGAACATAGCGAATAACAATAAATTTGACTAATATCCATATTTCCATCCAATTAAGTGTGTTTAGATTCTTATTAGGTTATGATTATTCCCAATTAAAATCTTTATTCTCAATATCACCTCCTTCTCTCCCTCTCAGCCAACTAAAGTTAACTCGACCATCCTCACCGAAAAACATTGCTCCAAAGGAGACATCTCTATCAGGCTTAGTAAATTGAATGGTTAAGCATTTTTCACCAGTGTCTGAGGTATAAACATATTTTGCGTGATAGCTCCATTCGTCTTGGTCGCTGCCACCCATCCATTTTCCAGAGATCGGATTAGCATAAAAGAGTTTCATCCTTGAGTTTGAGAACACCAGTCGATACCACATTTTTCCAGCAGGGCGGCAAGTCCAAATTGTGCCATTGATTTTTTCTTCTAATTCTTCTGGTGAAGATACTTTCCAAGTGTTAACTACATTTTCTGTATTACTTATCCCCGAAGAATTATTGTTGTTGGAAGTGCTGCTCTTCTGGTCTTTTGGGGCAGGAGCCTTTTTATCACTAAAAAAGGAAAACACAATACTTGTACCTTGTTCTTTCTTTTCGTATGGAATGCCATTTTCAATGTTATCATGAAACGTGTCTGCTAGATCAAGATAGGCATATCCCTTATACAAATAGACTTTTTTAGTTGTCTGCCCGAAGAAATTAAAATCAGTGGAAGCCCATATCGTGATTCTATCTTTGCGTCCGCTCAAAAGTTCAAAACCACAAATGCGATTACCGTTTTCGTCAATAATATCTCCAGTATCATCATTATGAAGAATAAATTGCATCTTAGCGTTATCTTTAGTGTTAAGTGCCGTGGAGTCTGTTACTGCAACATTGTTTGCAGGCATCTGATGCTGATAATGATCTCTCCAGAAGTAATATAATACTCCAGCTTCAATAGCGATAGCTGCCAGAAGCAAAGACGTTATAATCTTTTTCTTAGTCTGCTTTTTTTTCTTTTTGCCCTTGGGCTGGGAATGTTGTTCGGCAACCTTAGTTACACCCTCATTGAAATTGTTGTTTGAACCGATTTCTTCATGTGGATGCAACGGGTAACCGCAATTAGGGCAAGTTGTTGCTTTGTCAGACACCATGTGTCCACATTCATTACATTTTATTAGTGCCATAGCTTATTAGTGTTTTTTTTGTCAAGATAATATATTTTTGTCATCGCGAGGCTTTCTATAGTCGTTAACGTCGGGGTCTAAACGTTTTTGCGTGCAATCTCCAACGATTTGATGATTCTCGCAGCTAGCGACCGCATGGCTTTCAACATGGGAACGCCATATCTTTCAACTGATTTACCAAATGCTATCCACGAGAACCAGATTCCCAAAGCGATAAATGCGATGTATAAAATTCCTCCAAATAATGCTGCTATTCCTTCCATATTGTCTCTTCTTTAGAAATTAATAATTAAAGATTAGCTAAACAGGATTGCTCCTGCGCCTACAAAAATAATTAGCATAATCAAAATGGGTATCAACATTTTGAAGAAAACCCAAACCATGGGATAAAACCAGAATTTGAACAAACGATTTGCTATAAAAAAGATTTCATTCCATGCCTGTTGCGCATTGGTCGGATTCTCTCCTCCGACGTGCCATGCACTGAAAAGCCAACGCAGTGGCCCACAGTCCATAAGGAGCTTGAGAAGGAAAGGATCAGAGGTTCCCCATTTAAACCAACTAAAATCGACGTATGAGTAGTTGAGTTCAAATGTCTGTGCCGCAGCGTTTGTACCTGCGGTATGACTCGCAGTATGACTTGTGGTATGCGCTTTTTGATCTTTGTTCGTTACGGTAGTTAAGGTGGGTGAACTATTATTATCAATAGTCTTACATTCGTTTGCGGGACAGCCACACTCGGGGCATGCTTGCAGATTGTCCTTAAAGACATTTCCACACTCGATACATTTTAAATCTGCCATAATATTAAAGTGTTAACTTGTAATTAATTATATTCATTCTGTTTGTTGTCAATAATTGGGAAGTGCTGTGCACCCTGCTACTAATATACTTCATCAGATGCTCTATTTGGCTCTCTCTGGATCGTTGTATTCTCTTTCTTGCTCATACAACTCTCTTTCTTGTTCGAAGTCTTCACTTTCTTGCTGGGCTGCTTTGCTACAGGCAATTTCAAGTGCTCGTCTGCAACGTTGTTTCAGCTTGTTAGAGAAAGTGTCCTTGCCCTTCAGATCCACATATCCATAATGGGTCTTCATGTCTTCGGTGTAGATTCCGTCGCCAGGTCCAGTGCAAAGCTCGCCAGCATGTTCTTCAAGTGTGACAAGAAAGACGCCGTTTGATGCGGCATAAATATCATCGGTAAAAGGAATCTCCGAAAATCCATCATATAGGGCTGGTACAACGACTTTGCCATTGCTATCTTTCAGCCCCGTCAGGTAGTACTCATTATCCTTACCCGAATTGTATGTTTTAGTAAATGAGGTGTAGTGCTTATTCGAGTAATTCTGTGCTACCTTCTTTATAACGGTTTCACGGGAAGCCTTACCAATTTTGTTGCCCTGTTTGTCATAGATAATATAATTCGTAAAACTATTTGATGTGGGAATATAAACTTTTCCATCTATGAATATGGGCATTTCTGCGCTACTGATGTACATGGCATAGTTTTCAGCTATCCAAGGTCTATTAAAGACCGTGTTACCTTGTTTGTCAATCACCGTGAATCTCGTTTCATTCTCATTTAGAATTACAGCTAATCCCTCATTGAAACTTCCTGCAAGGCTGGCTCGGAAAGTGATGGGGATAACTTCTTCGCCACGGGCATTGATGTAGCCCCACTTGTCACCTTTTTTAATGGCAGCTAAACCCTCGTGAAAAGATTCAGTAGATTCATAATATGAAGAATATCCGTCATAATCAACATACTTGCACGGGATGACCTCTTCTCCGCGAGTGTTGATGTAGCCCCACTTGCCGTTTCGGCACACGGCTGCGAGCCCCTCGCTGAATGGGCTCAATTTGTCATATTTCTGTACGGCGGCAATAAATTCAGGAGTGAGTTCAACGATGGCATTGGTCTCGTCGATTTTATCTTCTTTTTTCTCCTCGTTATTTCCTTGTTCTTCAGCGATAAGCTCTATCGTGGACTCGGCAGGTTCGGTTGCGGATTTTGCAAAATATTTGGTGTAGGCGAAGTATCCGCACGCTCCTAGCAGCAGCACAAGTGGCACGAGCAACCATTTCCATGCGCCACCACGTTCTGGTTCATCATCTTCTACATCGATGGTTTCATAGTCGGAATTATCGCTGTTATCGGGAACGAATACACCCATAACATCATTGTTGCTGGTCTCGTTATTGACGTTTTCTTTCTCGATGACTTCCTCGTCGATGTTTTCACTCGTTTGAGCCTGAATGGGACATCCGCAATGAGGGCATGCTTTTGCCTTGTCCGACACATCGTGCCCACAATTGGAACATTTGATTAGTGCCATGTTGTCAACGTTTTCTTATCGATAGAATAATTACAGTCTTGTCACGCCCCACTGATCCTCTGCGTTTGAGCTCTGCAATAGCTTCACTCTCATTAGGGCCATAAAGCATTAAAGTGGTTTGTGCACGGGTGGTTGAAGCATCTCCAGGAACTTGATAGACGACGATATAAGCCTCTTTTGTCATAGTAGTACGGTCTTGCCGTTCCCATGGGCTCAGCTGGAACGAGGTGAAGGTTAATGTAATGTTTTAAGGCATAAATTAAGCGTGAGCCCATTAACTTGTCACTTCCGTAGTGGGCTCTCGACTGCCCGTGATTAAAGATAACAAATAACCGCTCACGCTCTTGGTATCTTATGATGCACGAGGCACATAAAATCAGCCAAGAGGGAACGTTTGTCTGTCATTCCATAATCACAAGTGAGTTGTCGAGATTCACTACGATGAAATGAAGTCAAAACGCTTCCAGATATGTCTGCTGCAGTTTCACTGCTGCATGGCAAAGATAAGCAAAGCTTCTGTATTATACAATAAAAAGTGGAAAAAATGTAAATCATCATTGAGTGGGCGGTGGTTGAGTGGTGGTGGTCGGGTGGTCGGCATTTGCGAGTAACGGATTTTTTTTGTAAATTTGCGGCGTGTGTGCGCATGGTGCGCGTTGGCGTGGCTTGGGCAGCACGTGCTATAACAGAACTTTTTTTAAAAAAAAACGAACAAACAGTAACACAGTGACAGACATGATGAGACGGACAACAATGATGACCTTGGCCCTGTGGCGGCTGGCTGCCGCCCTGGTGGTGGCGGTGTGGTGTGGCAGCGGTGTGGCGGCAGCGGCTGACGTGGCTGCGCCCGCGCCGTGCCTGCCGGTGCCGTCGCCACAGCAGGTGGCGTGGCAGCAGCTAGAGACGTATGCGTTTATCCACTTTGGCCCCAACACGTTTAGCGACAAGGAGTGGGGCTATGGCGACGCGCCGCTGTCGGCATTCGACCCGTCGGCACTGGACTGCGACCAGTGGGTGCGGACGCTGGTGGCTGCCGGCATGCGTGGGGTGATCTTGACGTGCAAGCACCACGATGGCTTCTGCCTGTGGCCGTCGCGCTACACGGACTATAGTGTGCGCAACACGCCCTACAAGGGCGGCAAGGGCGACGTGGTGGGCGAGCTGGCGGCTGCGTGTGCGCGGCATGGCATCAAGTTTGGGGTCTATCTGTCGCCGTGGGACCGTCATCAGGCGTGCTATGGCACGGGGCTCTATCGCGAATACTACTACTGCCAGCTGCGCGAGCTGCTGACGGACTATGGCGAGGTGTTCGAGGTGTGGTTCGACGGGGCTAACGGCGGTGACGGCTGGTATGGCGGCGCACGCGAGCGTCGTGAGATAGACCGCCGCACCTATTATGACTTCGCGCAGGCGTGGCGCATCGTGCGCGAGCTGCAGCCCGACGCCATCATCTTCTCTGACGGTGGTCCCGGGTGCCGCTGGGTGGGCAACGAGAAGGGCTATGCCAACGCCACCAACTGGTCGCTGCTGCGGGGCGGCGAGGTCTATCCTGGCTATCCCGCCTATGAGGAGCTGCAGAGCGGCCATGCCGACGGCGACACGTGGACTGCGGCAGAGTGCAACACGTCGATCAGGCCAGGGTGGTTTTATCATCCTGCCGAGGACGACGCGGTAAAGAGCGTTGACAAGCTCACCGACCTGTATTATCGCAGCGTGGGCCACAACGGCACCTTCTTGCTCAACTTTCCCGTGAACCGCGAGGGTCTGATACCTGCCGAGGACTCGGCGCGTGCGGTGCAGTGGCATCAGCGCATCGAGCGTGAGCTAAAGACCGACCTGCTGGGCAAAGGCAGCGGGGCGACGTTCACCGCCAGCGAGGAGCGCGGCAAGGCGTATAGCGCGGCGATGGTGGGCGACGGCGACTATGAGACCTACTGGGCGACGAGCGACGGCGTGGTGAGCGCGACACTGACCATCAAGCTGCGGCGCAAGCAGACGCTGAACCGCATGGTGCTGCAAGAGTACATTCCGCTGGGCCAGCGTGTGAAGCAGTTTGTGGTGGAATATAAGACCGCAGGCGGCTGGGTGGCTGTGGATGCCGGCGAGGAGACCACGACCATAGGCTACAAGCGCATCTTGCGGTTTAAGGAGGCGACCGCCCGCGAGTGGCGCGTGCGCATAGTTGACGCAAGGGCATGCCCGTGCATCAGCACGGTGAGCGGCTATTATGCCCGTTGACGTGGCAAAACCATGATGATGATGGGACAGCAACACGACACACCACAAGCCAGCCAGCGGGCGCTGCGCATCGCACAAGAGGTGCAGCGTCGCACAGCGTGCGAGCACGTCAGGCTGACGCTCAACGAGGGGCGACAGCCCACGCTGACGGGCAGCAAGGTGGGGGGATTGCCCTACTGGCCGCAGGGGCTTGCCTATCCCACTGACTGCTATGGCGGCGGCATGACGCTGGTCGCCCAGATCAACTGTGCCGAGCTGGGCTTGTGTGACCCGCTGCCGCAGCAGGGCATGTTGCAGTGGCTGGTGAGCAGCAACGGGCAGCTGATGTATGGTTGCCAGGGCAACAGGGGCAGGGTAGGCGAGACATTTGCGGTGGTCTATCATGCCACGGTCGATGGCGAGGCGGCAATGTCTGCCAGTGCGCTGCAAGCCCTAAACGACCAGCTGCGGCAGCCCGTGGCAGACTTTGCCACGCCGGTGAAGCGCGAGGTGGCGCTCGACGCGACCCGCGAGGTGACTGCGATGGGCGTGACCGACGCGCGGTTTAACCGCCTGTTTTTTGACATCGTGAGGGACATCACCGGTGTGAGCCATGGCGATGACGGTGAGATGTGGTATGACTATGTGGACAATGCCGATGCCTTGTATCTGGAACAGCACCTGGGCATGGCGGCACCGTGCCACCAGATGCTGGGCTATCCCGTCAGCTCGCAAGACGACCCGCGGCAGGCAGATGACCAAGCCGATGGCGACATGTCGCTGCTGATTGAGCTGGCATCGCAACACTCGGCTGCCGACGGCGGTGAGCTGGTGATGTGGGGCGACATGGGCGAGGGCTTGGTGTTCATCGACCGTGAACGCCTGCTCAGGCGCGACTTCTCGCAAGTGGTTTACACCTGGTCGTGCGGGTAAATTGGTGTCGCGAGGCTTGCTGACGGCGGGCTGCGTTAAACTTTTTGTGATTTGCCAAGTCGAAAAAGTTGGGCAAAACAAATTAAATGCCTACATTTGCAGGCGGCAAACATAGTGATTAATCATCAAAATAAAAAATCGAGAACAATGAAAAAAACTTTATGCTTATTGTTGAGTGCGATGTTAATGCTCGGAGTCACGGGCTGTAGTTCGATGAACAACGCCACCAAGGGCGGCTTGCTGGGCGGTGGCGGCGGTGCTGCCGTTGGTGCCGGACTGGGTGCCTTGATTGGTAAGGGCAAGGGTGCTGCCATTGGCGGTGCCGTGGGTGCCATTGCTGGCGGCGTTGCCGGCACGCTGATTGGCAAAAAGATGGACAAGCAGGCTCGCGAGCTGGCTCAAATCAGTGGCGCACAGGTTGACACCTGCACCGACGTGAACGGCTATGAGGCCATCAAGGTGACGTTTGACAACGGCATCTTGTTCGACTTCAACAAGACCAACCTGAGCGAGAGCGCCAAGGCATCGCTCAACGAATTTGCCACCTCGCTGATCAGCAACCCGCAAACCGATGTGCAAATCTATGGCCACACCGACAACAAGGGCACGCATGCCGTTAACGAAAAAGTGTCGGCTGAACGCGCCACGGTGGTGAAAAACTACTTGACCGACGCAGGCGTTCCCGCTAGCCGTCTCACAAGCCAGGGTCTGGCATACGACTACCCCGTGGCAAGCAACGACACCGAGGCTGGCCGCGCACAAAACAGGCGTGTGGAAATCTACATCACTGCCAACGAGCAGATGATTCAGGCTGCCCAGGACGGCACGCTCAAGTAATCAGGGAGAGGCACACGACGCGTAAATAGCGCGTCAGGAACAAACAACACAAGCCAAGGCGGTGGGGCAACACGCAGTCCCCACCGCCTTGGTTGCTGGATGGGTGTTAATGACTATTGGATGGCTTCTTGTGCTGGGCTAGGATGACACCTATCAAGACTAATGCGCAGCCCGCATAGGCAATGGCATTGGTGCGCTCGCCGAACCACCATGCTGCCGCAATCATCGAAATGACGGGGCTGAGATAAATGTAATTGCTGGCCCTGACAGCTCCGATGCGCCGAACGGCGATGTTCCAAATGCTATATGCCGCCATCGAGCACACCAGGGCGAGGTAAACGATGTTGCCCCACACGGCTGGTTGCTGCAAGATGGCGACTGGCGTGTGGCTGTCGGTAAGTGCCAACACGGGTAGGGCAGTGAGCACGCCATAAAAGAACGACTTGCGAGTGATGAACAACGTGCTATAGGTGTGGCTCAATCGTTTTAGCACCAAAGCATAAATTGCCCAGCTTAGCGCAGCAACAACAGCTAGGAGGTCGCCAAGCACGCTATCGCCCCACACCAGCCCGTTGCGCATGGCAAGCATGGTGGTGCCTATAAAAGCGATAACCGAGCCAAATGCCATGCGGGGCGACAGCCGCTCATCACGATAGAACGCAGCACCAATCAGGGCGGTGAGCAGCGGTGCCAGGCAGACGATGACAGCCACGTCGCTAATGAGCGTGTATTGCAAGGCGGTGTTTTCGGCAATAAAGTAGATGGAACCTCCCGTCATGCCACACAATGCTAACAGCAGCTCGTCTTTAAGCTTGACAAACGTGATGCGGAATCGGCTTAATGCTAGCAGCACGACATAGGCTATGGCAAAACGTGCGACAAAAATCTCAACAGGGTGCATGCCAGCATCAAGCAGGACGCGTGTGTTGAGGAACGAAATGGCCCAAACAGCCACCATGCCCAAGGCGGCTACATGAAACCAGAAGTCACTGTTGCGAGATTGCATATCTATAAATTAAAATTGCTGCAAAAGTAGTAACAAATCACGATATGAACAAATTTTGACCACGATTGCCGTGTCTGGCTTGATGGCATTAGCCGTTAATAAAATCATCTGCCGCAGCCATTGCGTTGATGCTCATGCTGCGGCAGACGGTGATGGGGCTGATTGCCTGATGATGATTTTACCACTTGCGGTGGGCAAGCAGATATTGGCCAATTTGCACGGCATTAAGGGCTGCGCCTTTTTTAATCTGGTCACCGCAAACCCAGAAGGTGAGACCGTTGTCGCTGCTGGTGTCGATGCGGATGCGGCCCACATAGACGGGGTCTTTGCCCGTGCAATCAATGGGCATGGGGTAGCGGTTGTCGCGCGGCTCGTCGATTACCACTACGCCAGGCGCTAGATGCAGCGCGGCTCTGGCCTCGTCGGGAGTAATGGGGCGTTCGGTCTCAATCCACACCGCCTCGCTATGTGCACGCATCACAGGCACACGCACGCATGTGGCACTCACACGGATGTCGCTATGCATGATTTTGCAGGTCTCGCGCACCATCTTCATTTCTTCACGCGTGTAGTCGTTTTCCTGAAATATGTCGATGTGCGGAATCACATTGTATGCCAGCTCGTGCTGGAAGTGTCGCACGGTGAGCTGCTCTTTGCCGACAGCAACCTCACTGGTTTGCAAGGCTAGCTCGTACATGGCTTCAAGTCCGGCACCGCTGGCTGCCTGATAGGTGGCAACTTGCACATTCTTGATGTGCGAGATGTTGTCTAATGGCTTGAGGGCAACCACCATGATGATGGTCGAGCAGTTGGGGTTGGCTATGATGTTGCGGGGCGTGTTTAGTGCGTCATCGCCGTTGACTTCGGGCACAACCAGCGGCACGTCATCATCCATGCGAAATGCGCTGCTGTTGTCAATCATGATGCACCCGTGCTTGGTAATGGTTTGCGCATATTCTTTGGCAGGGCCTGCGCCCATAGCTACAAATGCAATGTCGATGTCCTTGAAGTCATCGTTGTGTTGCAACAGTTTTACCACATGGTCCTTGCCGCGGAATGTGAAAATGCGTCCAGCACTGCGTTCCGAACCAAAAAGCACCAATTCGGTAACGGGAAAATTCTGTTCATCTAGGACTCGCATAAATTCTTGTCCCACTGCGCCGCTAGCGCCAACAATCGCAACTTTCATTTTTTTTCTTCTTTTGTTTTTATATAAATAAAAATAGAAAACGTATTATTAAGTTAGTCAGCTGATGATCTGCGTAAATCTAAATGAATTGTTTAGTGCAAACCTAAAGCATTAATTTAGATTATTTAGCTTTCAGCGAACTCCATCAGATAGGCTTTAATAAAGCCGTCAAGGTCTCCGTCCATCACTCCGCCCACATCGCTGGTTTGATGCCCAGTGCGGTGGTCTTTGACACGTCGGTCGTCAAACACATAGCTGCGTATTTGACTTCCCCATTCAATTTTCTTTTTCGAGTCTTCCACCTTGCGCTGTTCCTCTTGCCGGTGTTGCAGTTCCTTGTTGTACAATATAGAACGAAGGTTGCGCAAAGCGTTTTCACGGTTCTTGGGTTGGTCGCGGGTTTCGGTGTTTTCTACCAAAATCTCCTCTTCCTCGCCGGTGTAGGGGTCTTTATATTGGTAGCGCACACGCACACCAGATTCAACCTTGTTCACGTTTTGTCCGCCGGCGCCACCGCTTCTGAAGGTATCCCACGAGATACGCGCAGGGTCAAGCGTGATTTCAATGGTGTCGTCAACAAGAGGGGTGACAAATACCGATGCAAACGAGGTCATGCGTTTACCTTGTGCATTATAGGGCGACACGCGCACCAGGCGATGCACGCCGTTTTCGCTCTTGAGGTATCCGTAGGCAAAATCACCCTCCACACTGATGGTGACGCTCTTGATGCCAGCTTCATCGCCGTCGATGAGGTGTTCGATAGCGGTCTTGTAGCCATGTCGCTCGCACCAGCGCAGATACATGCGCATGAGCATCGATGCCCAGTCTTGACTCTCGGTGCCACCAGCGCCAGAGTTGATTTTCAAGATGGCATCCATCTTGTCCTCGTCGTGGCGCAGCATGTTGCGCAATTCCAATTTCTCGGTCAGTTCTAGGGCGGTGTTGTACAGGGCATCTAGTTCACTCTCGTCGATGAGTCCTTCTTTCACGAAGTCAAATCCCGTTGCCACTTCGTCAACGGCATGCTCCACTTCTTCACAGCCGTTAATCCAGTTGCGCAACTGCTTGATTTTCTTCATTTGCGCCTCAGCGGCTTTTTGGTCTTGCCAAAAGTCGGGCACATGCGTGCGCAACTCTTCTTCTTCGACTTCAATCTTCTTGCCGTCGATGTCCAAATAGCGGCGCAGCGCATCTTTGCGCTCTTGTAAATCTTTTAGTTGGTCTTGTGTAATCATTTATGCTTGTTTCTCTTTTTTCTTCCGATAGTCAGCGGCATACATGGCATCGATGAGCGGAGCGTAGCGTTTGTTGAGCACAGCCCGCTTGATTTTTAGCGTGTTGGTCAGCTCTCCAGTCTCCATTGAGAATGGCTTGGGCAACAGCACAAAGCGTTTGATTTGCTCGTACGATGCCAAGTCCTTTTGCAACGAGTCGATGCGAGCCTCTATCATATTGTGAATGTCGGGATTATTGACCAGGTCTTCAATGCCTCCAAAGTCGATATGTTTTTTCTGAGCATAATCTTTGAGCTCTTCAAAGTCTGGAACGATGAGGGCTGAAACATATTTCCGCCCATCGCCAATGACGGCAACCTGCTCGATATATTTGTCTTGTCCGAGCATTGTCTCAAGCACCTGCGGGGCAATGTATTTTCCGTTGCTTGTCTTGTACAGATCCTTGATGCGCTCTGTGAGAATGATTTGTCCGCTAGGCGTGAGGGTGCCGCAATCACCAGTGTGGAACCATCCGTCGGCATCAATGGCCTCGGCTGTTTCTTCAGGCTTGTTGTAATATCCCTTCATCACCGTGGGACCTTTAACCAGAATCTCATTATTGTCGCCAATGCGCACCTGCACGTTAAAGATGGGCAATCCCACCGTTCCCAGTTCCCAGCCTGTGGGGGTGAAGAAGCTTACCGACGCATTTGTTTCACTCAGGCCGTAGCCAATCACGATGTTGATGCCGACGGCGTGCAAAAATTCTGTGATGTTATCGCTCAGCATAGCACCGGCGGTAGGGAAGAACTTGCCATTTTCGATGCCTATGGCGCAACGCAGCTTGCGATATACCTTCTTTTCAAAATATTGGTATTGCTTCTCGATGAGTGCCGGTACGGGTTTACCCATGCGCACATATTTCATGTTGCGTGTTTTGCCCACACTGACGGCTCGCTTAACTAACATGCGCACAACAGGCTTGGCTGCTTGCAGGTTGTCGTTGATGGCAGTATAAACTTTTTCCCAAAATCGGGGCACGCTGCACATGCACGTGGGTTGAACCTCCTTGACCGCGCGTTGTATCTCTTTGGGGTTATAATTGATGGCAACACGCACGCCGTGGCACAGGCAGACCATAGTCCAGCCCAACTCAAACACGTGGCTAAATGGCAAGAAACTTAATGAGATGTCCGTCTCGTCATCAAGGTTGGTGATGCGTTCGCTATGGGCCACCATAGCGGCATCAAAGTTGCTGTGAGTGAGCATGACGCCTTTAGGCACGCCTGTGGTGCCCGAGGTATAGATGAGGTACATCACATCATCAGCGTTGCTTTCATCCATGCGCTTGTGCAATTCAGCAGCGATGTCGTCGCCCAGCTTGTCACCAGTGCTCAAAAATTCCTCCCATGTGAGTGTCTGTTTGTCATCACTGTCGCGCTGAACAGCTGTGTTGAGCGTGACCACAAACTTCAGCGAGGGACATTCTGTCATCAGTTGCCTGGCAATCTCATATTGTCGCTGGTCGCCAGCAAACAAAATGGTTGCGCCCGAGTCGTTTACGATATAGGCAGCCTCATCTTTGCTGCTTGTGGCATAGATGGGCACCGGAATGGCACGGTTATAGAATGCGGCAAAATGCGTGATAAGAATTTCGGGGCAATTTTGTGTGAATAAGCACAAGCGGCCTTGAGGCTGAACACCGTTGACCAGCAATGCCAACGCAGCTCTATCGATAACATCCCGAAATCCGTTCCATGTGATCGATGTCCACACTTGGGTGTCGTAGTCTCTAAAGCGCAGAGCCTCTCGCTCGCCATAGCGCGCACTTTGTTGCGCAATCAAGTTGACAAAGTTGTTCATATATTCAAATTGTTACCGATGAGGTCTAATAATCAATAATGCTGCAAATTTACTAAAATTCTCTGAAAAATCGGCACATTTACACATTATTAAATATAATATACAAAACAAAAGGCAGGACAGTGATGTCCATGCCTTTCATCTGTGCCGTAGCGCGGCTTGTGTCAAAACGATGAGTTGCGCTTAGTGTTGTCTTTTTAGAACTTATAGTTAAGTCCTACGCCAAAGACACCTTGGTCCACTTTGCGCACGATGGTATGGCGATATTCCAAAGTGACACCAAAATGCGGGTCCAGTTCGTACTCAAAGCCGCAGCCCACATTCAAGCCGATGTGATTCTCTTCTCCCTTTTCATACCACTTGCCACCTCTCTCGTAAGACTCTTTGTGGTTAGCCATCGTGTAGTTGAGTCCGCCGATGGGGTAGAAGTAGAGGCGTTGCTGATACAGGTTGAGCAGGTAATGGGCATTAAGGTTCACTTCCCACCATGTTGTGTGGTTGTGCTCAAAATAACCATTAAATCCCACCTCGGCACGCAGTTGGTCCAAAATGCCATATTGGAATCGGGCTCCAAGTCCCAGACTCTCGATTTCGCTGCCATAAACCAGGTTGGCACCTACTGCCGTCTCGCCCTGTTGCACTTGGGCCTGGGCTGCTAGTGCCAGGGTCAGTGCGCAAACTAACGTTAAAATCTTTCTCATTGTTTGTCCTTTTTATAGTTGAATATGTCGTTTCTGCTTTGAGCGGTAAAGTTAGCAATAAAAAGTCAAACTGCCAAATGTCGTGGTTAAAAAGCAACAAAAAAAGCTGCCCTTGCGAGGCAGCTCAAAATGTTTTTCCACAAAAATGTTATCCCAAATAGGCTTTGAGCAATTTGCTCTTTTGTCCCTTGAGGCGGCGGATTGCCTTCTCCTTAATTTGACGCACACGCTCGCGTGTGAGGTCAAACTTGGCACCAATCTCTTCCAGGGTCATTTCCTGACAGCCAATGCCAAAGAACATCTTCAAGATGTCACGTTCGCGGGCATTGAGCTGTTCGAGTGCGCGGTTCACTTCCTTTGAAAGCGATTCCTGGTTCAGGGTGTTGTCGGCCATGGGCGAGTCGTCGTTGGGCAGCACGTCGAGCAGACTGTTGTCTTCGCCCTCAACAAAGGGCGCGTCAACCGACACGTGACGGCCAGAGACCTTCATCGTGTCACTAATCTTCTCTACGGGGATGTCTAGACGCTCGGCCAGCTCCTCGGCACTGGGACGACGCTCGTGTTCCTGTTCAAACCGTGAAACTGCTTTGCTGATTTTGTTGAGCGAACCCACCTGGTTGAGTGGCAGGCGAACAATGCGTGATTGCTCAGCCAACGCTTGCAGGATAGATTGGCGAATCCACCACACTGCATAGGAGATAAACTTGAAGCCTCGCGTTTCGTCAAATTTCTGGGCTGCCTTGATGAGGCCCAGATTACCCTCGTCAATCAAGTCGGGAAGACTTAATCCTTGGTTTTGATACTGCTTTGCCACTGAAACGACGAAACGCAGATTGGCACTCACAAGCTTATCGAGTGCAGCCTGATCACCTTGGCGAATGCGTTGAGCCAGCTCGACCTCCTCATCAACGGTGATGAGTTCTTTACGGCCAATTTCTTGCAGGTACTTGTCGAGCGACGCGCTCTCGCGGTTAGTAATGGATTTTGTGATTTTTAGTTGTCTCATCTAACTTGTGTAGAGTTTAAGCATACAAAGTTATAACATTTTTTCAAAACCACCAAATTTTTCCACAAAAATCGTGCCAAGGTCTCTGAAATTGACATTTTGTCAGCATGACACGCCTGTAATGAAAATGTAGCGTATGCATATTTCAGTTGCTTGGCGTCGTGCGTTGACACCTTGATAGTGGGGCAAATAAAAAAGGTATGTGCACATATATATTGGCACATACCCTTTAAGTTATGACTAGTCAGCACTCTAGGCTGACATGGTGTTGTTTACTCCTCAGCCTTGGGCTCTTCGGTTGCAGGTGCATCAGTAGCCTTGGGCTCTTCAGCCTTCTTCTCGGTCTTAGCGGCTGCCTTTTCGCTCTTTTCAAGGGCTGCCTTCAGGGCTGCCAGTGGAGTCACGTCGGCGAGCGTCGTCTTCTCGGCGGGAGCAATGGCGGGTGCAGCCTCGGCTGCGGGCTTGCTGGCGGCTGCCTGACGGCGTGCCTTGCGAGCCTCGTTGCGCTGCTCGTCCTCAAAGATGCGGCTATGCGAGAGGATGATGTGCTTGCTGTCCTTGTTGAAGTCGATAACCTTGAACATCAAGGTTTCGCCTTGCTTGGCGGGAGTTCCGTCTTCCTTGACCAGATGCTTGGGAGTTGCAAATCCCTCAACGCCATAGTTGGCAAGGGTGATTTGTCCACCACGCTCGGTGAGCTCGGTGATAGTACCCTCATGCACGCTGCCACGGGTGAAGATGGTCTCGTAGGTGTCCCAAGGATTCTCTTCGAGCTGCTTGTGGCCAAGGCTCAAGCGGCGGTTCTCCTTGTCGATGTCCAGAACGACAACGTCGATCGGTGCATCAACCTTGGTGAACTCGCTGGGGTGTTTAATCTTCTTGGTCCATGACAGGTCGCTGATGTGAACCAGACCCTCAACGCCTTCTTCAAGCTCAACAAAGATACCGAAGTTGGTGAAGTTGCGCACCTTGGCGGTGTGCTTGCTGCCAACGGGATATTTCTCCTCGATGGTGTCCCATGGGTCGCTGGTGAGTTGCTTCACGCCCAGTGACATCTTGCGGTCCTCGCGGTCCAGAGCCAAAATCACGGCCTCAACCTCGTCGCCCACCTTCATGAAGTCCTGAGCAGGACGCAGGCGCTGTGACCAGCTCATCTCGCTGACGTGAATCAGACCCTCAACGCCAGGAGCTACCTCAACAAATGCACCATAGTCGTACATAACGACAACCTTACCCTTGATGTGGTCGCCCACCTTCAGGTTCGGGTCGAGAGCATCCCATGGATGCGGTTGCAGTTGCTTCAGACCCAGAGCGATGCGGTTCTTCTCCTCATTGAAGTCGAGGATTACCACATTCAGCTTCTGACCAGGCTCAACGATGTCAGCAGGATTGTTGACACGTCCCCACGACAGGTCGGTGATGTGAATCAGACCGTCCACGCCACCCAGGTCGATGAATACGCCATAGCTGGTGATGTTCTTGACGATGCCCTCGAGCACCTGTCCCTTTTCCAGCTTCGACATGATTTCCTTGCGCTGCTCTTCGAGCTCGGCCTCAATCAGAGCCTTGTGCGAAACAACAACGTTCTTGAAGTCCTGGTTGATTTTCACAATCTTGAACTCCATGGTCTTGTCCACGTACTCGTCGTAGTCGCGGATGGGGCGAACATCAATCTGTGAGCCAGGCAAGAATGCCTCGATGCCAAAGATGTCCACAATCATGCCACCCTTGGTGCGGCATTTGACGTAACCCTTGATGACCTCATCTTTTTCAAGCGCTTCATTAACGCGATCCCAGCTCTTGGCTGCACGGGCCTTGCGGTGCGACAGCACCAGCTGACCCTTCTTGTCCTCACGGTTCTCGACAAAGACTTCAACCTTGTCACCAACCTTCAGGTCAGGGTTGTAACGGAACTCGCTAATGGGAATGATGCCGTCTGACTTAGCACCGATGTTAACCACCACCTCGCGCTTGTTAATCGAGATGACAGTACCTTCGGTCACTTCCTGCTCCTTAAAGGCAGCAAGGCTCTTGTCATAGGTTTTTTCCAGTTCTTCAAAAGATTTCTCTCTTTTGGTCTCGCCTTTCTCATAGGCGTCCCAATCAAAATCGGCGATTGGAGAATTTTTTAATTCTTCGCTCATTTAAAAAGTTAGTAAATAAAGTTAATTAAAACAGCTTTGCGAACTCGTTCCCGCAAAACACGGCTGCAAAGGTAGCAAAATTTCTTGAAACACAACTGATAAACGGCGTTTTTTCTCAAAAAAATGCGTGAAATGCCCTTGCGACGTCTTTTGAGTGCAAACTTCTTTCAAGCACACAAGCCGGACCACCATGTTTAGCATTCCGGCTTGTGACGCTTGTTTCAGTTTGTGTTTGTGCGCTGTAGCTTACCTGGCATTAAAACCATTTAAGGTATGCAAAATCTTGACGGTGTGGCAGATGCTTGTTCCAAGGATAGGCTCTGAACGCATAGCGATAGATGCCATTGCCCTTGATTTTGTGCTTGAGCGAATAGGTCAGCACATTGCCGTCGCGAGCCGTGATTTCTAGAGGCTCGGTCTGGTGGAATTTCACCTCACCATCAGTTTCCTTATAGACCACGAGCTCAACCTGCACACTGTCACCCAGCCCGTCTGTGTCGATTTGCAGGGTAGCCTTTTCAAAGCCGCCAACCCTCATTTCGTTGTCCTCTCCTATTTCGCCTACCAGCTTCACATTGTCCCAGTGCTGTGCCACATTCTCTTTCCATGCCACAATTTCGCGAGCCAGTGCGTAATTCTTGGCTGTGAGCTTGTGTGCGCGTTCAGACTGTGGGCAATAGAACTTGTCGAAGTAGTCCTTCATCATGCGCGACATGGTGTAGTTGGGCACGATGTGCGCAATCGAGTTTTTGATATACTGAATCCACTCGGGCGAATATCCCTTGCTGTTCTTGGCGAAGTAGAGCGGGATAATTTCGTTCTCAAGCATGGAGTAGATGGTTGCCGAGTCGAGTTTGTCCTGCTGGTCTTGGTTGGTATAGGTGCGCTTGCTGGTGAGTGCCCAGCCTGCGCCTTGGCGATAGCCCTCATACCACCATCCGTCAAGCACCGAGAAGTTGAGCAAACCATTCATCTCGGCTTTTTCGCCTGATGTACCCGATGCCTCAAGCGGGCGGGTGGGGGTGTTCAGCCACACGTCAACACCTGTGATGAGGCGTTTCGACAGCGTCATGTCATAATTCTCCAAGAAGATGATTTTACCCAAAAAGTCGGGCATCTTGCTGATTTCGATGATGCGCTTAATCAGGTCTTGACCCGCACCGTCGGCAGGATGTGCCTTGCCGGCAAAAATGAACTGCACGGGGAATTGCTCGTTATTCACAATCTTCTTCAGCCGTTCCAAGTCGTTAAACAACAGGTAGGCGCGTTTGTAGGTCGCAAATCGGCGGGCAAAGCCGATGAGCAGGGCGTTGGGGTTGATTTTGTCCACAATCGACATGATGCGCGAGGGGTCACCCTGGTTTTTCAGCCAGTTGGCGGTGAAGTCGCGTTTCACGAAGCGGATAAACTTGTTTTTGAGCGTCATGCGCATTTCCCAAATCTTGTCATCAGGCACGCTGAAGATGGGTGTCCATGTTGACTCCTGCTCCTGCTTGTCCATAAAGTCCTCGCCCAGCACTTTTTTGTAGAATGCCTTCCACTCGCTGGCTGCCCATGTGGGCATGTGCACGCCATTGGTGACGTAGCCCACGTGCGACTCTTCGGGCGCATAACCCTTCCAGATGCCGGCAAACATTTTTTTGGAAACTTCGCCGTGCAACCAGCTCACACCATTGCTCTCTTGCGATGTGTTCAGGGCAAAGGTGCTCATGCAGAAGCGCTCGTTGGTGCCAGGATTTTCGCGGCCCATGTCGATGAGCTCTTGCCAGCTGATGCCCAGCTTAGCGGGATATTCGCCCAGATATTTACCAAACAGGCTCTCATCAAAATAGTCGTGGCCTGCAGGCACGGGCGTGTGGCAGGTGTATAGCGAGGTGGCTTTCACAACCTCAAGGGCTTCGTTAAAGTTCAAGCCATCGTCCTGCACGTAGTCCACCAGGCGTTGCAGGTTGAGCAATGCGGCGTGACCCTCGTTGCAATGATAGATGTCAGCCTTGATGCCTAGCCGCTTGAGCAGCAGCACACCGCCGATGCCCAGCAGATATTCTTGCTTGATGCGGTTCTCCCAATCGCCACCATACAGTTTGTGTGTGATGGGACGGTCATACTCGCTGTTCAGGTCCAAGTCGGTGTCCAGCAGATACAGTTTCACGCGTCCCACGTTGGCTTGCCACACGTTGGCATAGATGATGCGGCCAGGGTAGGGCACCTCGTGAATCATCTGGTGACCGTTCTCGTCGAGTACAGGCTCAATGGGCAGTTGGTCAAAGTTTTGGGGCTCATAGTTGGCAATTTGCTGCCCGTCCATCGATAGCGTTTGGGTAAAGTAGCCATAGCGGTACAGGAAACCCACGGCAGTCATGTTCACGCAGCGGTCACTCGCTTCCTTAACATAGTCGCCAGCCAAGATGCCCAAACCACCTGAGTAAATCTTGAGCGCGTTGCACAAGCCATATTCCATGCAGAAGTATGCCACCGAAGGCAAGTCGGTGCGCAAAGGCTTTTTCATGTAGTTGTTATATGCCTCATACACGCTGTCGATGCGCGTGATCATGGCATCGTCCTTCATGATTTCTTCAATTTTATCGGCAGTGAGCCGTTGTAGCATTTTCACAGGGTTTTCGCCCGTGGCACGCCACGTGTCGTGTTCCAGATCGTGAAACAGGGTCTTACCCTCGCTGTTCCATGCCCACCACAGATTGCGCGACATCTCGTTCAGCTTTTTCAGCTTGCCAGGCAATTCTGACTTCACGGTCACACTGCGCCACTGCGGCTCGTTGCTTTTGCTAACTTCTATCTTCATCATCAATTTGTTAATTGTTTTGCCTCATTCCCTTGTGATTTGCTCCAAAAGTGCCGAGGCGTGAAAAATATGTTATCAGTTGTTATTATTTGATTCCTCTTGTCGCTGTTTGCGATGCTGCGCCAGCCGCAATGCTTGTTCATAGGCTGCCTCATAATAGTCGATGAACTCTTCCCACGTTGCCTTGCGGCTTGTGGCACGGGCTGCCTTGCTCACCCGTCGGGCATCGCCGTCGGGCATCACGTACAGGTCAATCAGGCTTGACTCCAGGCTCGACACCGTCTCGGCATAGTTGCTGTCGGTGCGGTGCAGCACACGCACACCACACGTCTGCGGGTCGTGACCGGCATGATCAAGCACCCATTGCCCAAAGCCAGCCAAGTCTGTAGTGATGGTTGGCACGCCAAATGCTGCGCTCTCGTGCGGTGTGTAGCCCCACGGCTCATAATAGGAGGCAAACACGGCAGCGTCCAAGCCTGGCAGCAGGTCATAGTAGCTCATGTTGAAGATGCCGTCATCGCCATTCAGGTAGCAGGGCACGTCAATTACATGGACGGTGTCGCTCGCCTCGTTGTGCATACCCAGAGCGTTAATGCGACTGTATATGGCATCGCCCTCGCTGTCGTGCAGCTGGTGGGTTATCACAGGGTTGAAAAGACGTGTTGTGGCTTGTCCAGCCAGATTTTGCGCTAGGTCGGTTCGTGGGGCTTTTACCCAGGCGGGGACAAACACCCACGCTACCACTTGCCGTTGCAGGCTGGTAACCCTGCCCAGCGACGTGCGCAAGGCGTTGATGGCATCTAGGTACACGTCGATGCCCTTGTTGCGCACCTCACAGCGTCCGCTGGTGGCTACGAGCATGGTGTCGTCGCCATAGTGCACGCCCGTTAACGCCTCAGCCACTTGCAGCATGCGTTGCCGTGCGGCGGCTCGTGCCTTAATCAATTTCTCACCACGTGGCACATAGCTCAACTCGAACCCGTTGGGTGTCACCAAGGGGTGACATTCAAGTAGCTGGTCGCACTCGCGTGCCGTTACCTCGCTTACTGTGGTGAAAGCGTCGGCGGCGTGGGCAGCGGCCTTCTCGAGCGAATGTTTGCTCTGCATGTTCAGCTCGCCTGCCATCTGATCTCCGTGATAGCCCGCCATGTAGTCATATAGCGGTTTGCCGTTGCCGCAGATGCTGCGTCCGATGCTGGTCGCGTGGGTGGTGAATACTGTCGCCACGCTGGGCATTCGCATTTTGATGCTTAGCAAGCCCATGCCGGTTTGCCACTCGTCAAAATGAGCCACGACACGCAAATTGGGGTCGTCGCGCCACAGCACGATGCTCTCGATAACAAGTGCCGCTCCGTGGGCAAACATGCATGACTCGTCGTAATCGCCATAGGCATGCAGCGAGTCAACTCCAAATTTGTTCCACATCTCGGCGTACAGCTCGTTTTTATAGGGATATAGGCTGCCAAAGCCCACCAGCACTGCCAGCGGCTTGCCTGCGATGTTCCACCTGCCCACCTTCACCGTCATGCCTGTGGGTAAGACGGCGTGGCGTTGCCACTGCCATAGCGGATGCCGGCTGTCACCCTTGATGAAGGTCGTCGAGGGGGCACCTGTTGCAGAGAGGTCAGGGCCAATGAAAATCACCTGGTCCTTGTGCCGCCGTTGCAGTGTCTTGGCCTTGGTCGATAGCACGGTGTAGATGCCACCCACCTTGTTGCACACCTCCCAACTCGTTTCAAACAATAAGTCCAGCATTCAAACGTAAATTTTATTAAATCAGGGCATAGGGGGAATACCCTATGCGGTTGCAAAATTACAAAAAAAATAGTTACTAACATTATCCCGTCATCACCAATCGGCGCAAACGTGAGAGTTATGGCTTTTCTAAATAGCTTTTTTCTAGCGGTTTATGTGATTTTTGTGAAAATTAATCAAAATTTGCATTTGGTCTGCTAACCATTGTGTTTCAGCTAGATAAAATAGTGTGCAATCGTTTGATAATTTATTTTCATCGAATTTTAACCGAACCGCAATAGCTAGTCATTCACTAGCGCAGGTGGTTATGCTTGCCTTGCAATTGGCGGTGATTGGCCTGAAAAAATGCGCTATTGCACCTCAAGATGGCAAAAGTTGACAAATATTTTATTGTTAAAGTGCTCATTGATTTAAAAAATTAGTAATTTTGCCGATTGAAAAAGAGTGATTCAAACCAACTTTTTTAGTAACAAAATAAACTTTTATCTTAACAGCAAAATTATGCAGATTTCACACATTGAACACGTGGGCATCGCAGTCACCTCGCTTGAGGAGGCTATCCCGTTTTATGAGAAAATGCTAGGCTTCAAGTGCTTTGCCATTGAAGAAGTAGAAGACCAGAAAGTGAAGACCGCGTTCTTCCGCGTTGGCCAAACCAAGATTGAGCTCCTTGAGGCTACCGCCCCCGAGAGTGCCATCGCCAAGTTCATCGAGAAGAATGGTGGCCGTGGAGGCATCCAGCACATTGCCTTCGCTGTTGAAGACGGTGTGGCTAACGCTCTGGCTGAGGTTCAGGAGAAGGGTGGCCGCGTGATCGACGCACAGCCGCGCAAGGGTGCCGAGGGACTCAACATTGCCTTCTTGCATCCCAAAACCACCTGTGGTGCTCTGGTAGAGCTTTGTGAAGACCCTAACAAGAAGTGAAACTTGAGAGAGGCTTAGGGCTCAGAGTGTGGCTCGGCATGGCTGAATGGGCTTGTAAATTTTGAGAAAGAGGAGGGGATGATGAGGGTGCTAACAAGTGCACCCTGCTGAACCCGCCCGCACCATCGAGCTGATGTGATTCCCAAGCTTTAAAATCCGATAAAAAATCAACACCAATGAGTAAACAACTCGAAAAAATTCAAGAGCTGATCGATAGGCGTGCCAAGGCTCGCCTGGGCGGTGGTGAGAAGGCCATTGCCAAGCAGCACGAGAAAGGCAAGTTCACCGCCCGCGAGCGCATCAACATGTTGCTCGACGAGGGTAGCTTTGAGGAGCTGGACATGTTTGTACAGCACCGTTGCACCAACTTCGGCATGGACAAGAAGACGTTCGACGGCGACGGCGTGGTAACAGGCTTTGGCACCGTTGACGGCAGGCTGGTGTATGTGTTCGCACAGGATGCGACCGTGATTGGCGGTTCGCTGGGCGAGACCATGGCACTCAAGATTTGCAAGGTGATGGACCTTGCCATGAAGCAGGGCGCACCCGTTGTGGGCCTGAACGACTCGGGCGGTGCCCGCATCCAGGAGAGCGTTAACGCCCTGGCTGGATATGCCGAGATTTTCCAGCGCAACATCAACGCCAGTGGCGTGATTCCGCAGATTAGTGCTATTCTGGGTCCGTGTGCCGGTGGTGCCGTTTATTCACCCGCGCTCACCGACTTCACCATTATGGCTAAGGGTATCTCGTTCATGTTCCTGACGGGTCCCAAGGTGGTGAAGACCGTGACTGGCGAGGATGTGACGCAAGAGCAACTGGGTGGCGCACAGGTGCACGCTAGCAAGAGTGGTGTGACCCACTTTGCCGCCGAGACCGAAGAGGAGGCCATCTCCATCATCAAGCAGCTGTTGAGCTACATGCCCAGCAACAACATGGAGGAGACGCCGCGCCAGGAGTGCAACGACCCCATCGACCGTGCCGAGGACGTGCTCAACAGCATCATCCCCGAGAGCGCCAACGACCCCTACGACATGTACCAGGTCATCAGCTCCATCGTCGATAACGGCGAGTTCCTGGAGGTTCACAAGGACTTTGCCAAGAACATCATCGTGGGCTTTGCCCGCTTCAACGGTCAGGCTGTGGGCGTTGTCGCCAACCAGCCCAACTGCATGGCAGGTGTGCTCGACGTGAACGCTTCCAAGAAGGGAGGCCGTTTCGTTCGTTTCTGCGATGCCTTCAACATTCCATTGGTAACGCTGGTTGACGTGCCTGGATTCCTGCCTGGCACAGGTCAAGAGTACAACGCCGTTATCCTGAACGGTGCCAAGCTGCTCTACGCCTACGGCGAGGCTACCGTGCCCAAGGTGACCGTGACCCTGCGCAAGAGCTATGGCGGCAGCCACATCGTGATGAGCTGCAAGCAGCTGCGCGGCGACTTGAACTACGCATGGCCCAGTGCCGAGATTGCCGTGATGGGTGCTGCCGGCGCTGCCGAGATTCTGTATGCCAAGGACACCAAGACCGCCAAGACCGAGGCTGCCGCAGCCAAGGAAGCTGGCGACGAGGCCAAGGCTAAGGAAATCATGGCTGCCAACAAGAAGTTCATTCAGGAGAAGGAGGACGAGTATAACAACCTGTTCTGCACGCCGTATAATGCTGCCAAGTATGGCTACATCGACGACGTGATTGAGCCACGCAACACCCGCTTCCGCGTGATTCGCGCCCTCGAAGTGCTGCGCACCAAGAAGCTCGTCAATCCTGCTAAAAAGCATGGCAACATTCCGCTGTAATTATTCAATGCTCATGACAGTCATGAATAAGAAAGCATTAATCCTGACACTGCTCGCCGTCGTTCTCGCCTTGCCCGCCGTGGCACAGGGGCGCAAGAACGTGCGCTTTAACGAGATTATGGTGCAGCAGGACAGTCTGGGCGGCTATGGGAACGGCTGGGTGGAGTTGTATAACTCTAGCTACGG
>Ga0181612_134701_pt1 | contig 34940 bp, 11 predicted proteins | sample HoacroProtozoa21_FD_119630 | JGI IMG/M metagenome (GOLD analysis project Ga0181612, IMG submission 119630) | Hoatzin crop microbial communities from Cojedes, Venezuel. Combined Assembly of Gp0051906, Gp0051904, Gp0051908 | reverse complement strand
CTCTTTCTGGGTTTCATCGCTTAATATTACTCCTTCTTCCAGCCGTCTCCAGGCTTTTTGAAAATTCTGCTCCAGGCACTGCAGATGAGGGCGAAGACTTGTTCAGAACTGAAATTCTACTACACAAATAGCTTATCCAAAGGTTTTTCAGGCAAGTGGCAGTCTTTCCAGTGATTTTGGCTGGTGTGTTGTCAAGCCTTACTGATTAAAAATGTAAAACACAAGACTGCTTCAGAGGTACCTACAGCTGAATTTCTTCATCTTTTTAATGAAGAAAGAAATGAAAAGGGCATCTCTGAACATCCTTTCTCCTATCATGCTAGTGCTTTGGTAGATTCTGAGATTGTTCATAAAATATGCAGTCTGCATTATAATGCAACTAATTCATCAGCATATGAATGTCTGACTGGAAGACTTTCTTGTAATTCCTATTGGTATAGCTTCAGTTAGCTTGATTTTACAAAAAATGAGGCCCTGATATGTCTACGAATCTGACTCACCATAGGCTGAAATCAGGGAGGAAATGCTATCATCATAGACCATTAATTTAGACCTACATAGAAAGTAGTCCTTATTTCCTTCCTTTCAGAAAAAATTTCAGTCCTTTTCTTAGTGCCGAGAAACAGAGGCTTTCCCTAGTCTATCTAATCATTCGCTCAAAATACGATATGTGTTCAGAAAAAACATGCCATTTTTTTCTCCAAAGCAAGTGAGACACAATTATGATGCAGGGCTGCTGAACTTCAAGTTTTCAGCAGGTACTGAAATACTCCAAGTTTTTTATAATTTTCCTGTCAGATCTGATATCAGGGCTACTGCTTTCTCCAAAACTGCAAATAACCTTCACTGCTATTAAGAACAAAGCCAGTCTGGCATGCTTGTTCTTCAGGTAAAATAAGCCACTAAAATTTGCATTAAATGGTTATCTGCATTTGAGAAAACTTTGACTATCTATTGACTGTCTTGGGTTGTCGAAGGCTCTCATGAAGCAGTTTTTAAGAGCAATTCTGTTATCTCTAAAAAGCTAAGCAGCTTGGTAACTGCAGTTAAATGCTCTTTTAAATGTCTGTTGCATGAATCAACCCATGTCCTACCCTCTGGGATCTTGTCCTGCAGGGTAGAACAGCTGATGTTCATTACTGACAGGATGGCCCCAGAGAATTTAGGGATCCACTGAGTCCTTTGGTTTTAAGCCTCTGCTCTCTCTGCGCCTAATAAAAATAGTTTATTTTCTGATAATCACACTAGTAACTCAATATTAGCTTGATCAATGTTTAACTGAAATATGTATTTACAATATCTCTTGAGAAACATTCCAAAATCCATTATAATTTTAAAAAGGCAGCATTTTTTTACCATATCACTTTTACAAGACCTACTTTACAGAAACCTCTTATTGATATGGATAAGCAGTGACTGCCCGATTGCCCAAAGGGTATTTTACATTAGACTTCACAAAGATTCATGTGTCTGTGAAAAAAGAGTGTTCTAAATAAAAGACACATTCTTCTTCTCATAAAATCAGTATTAGGACGTTTCAGTGTAATTGGGAATTATTCTCAGAAGCAACACCCACAACTGGTATTTTTGTCAATGGAGTTATACAAACTGATTCAATGAACACATAAAAACATGAGTTCTTCTATTTAGGTCCAAGGGCTTTGCACACACTGAGGATCCCGGGATGTTTATGCACAGCACAGGATCAGGTGCACAGTGCCAGGATGACTCCAATCCTGTGTGAGTGAAAGGATGGAAATCTGATAGATTTATTCTAGTTGTATTTCTGAAGATTTCTGTTTGTTTAGTGTTGAAGTCATCACTGCCACAAGAAGTCATCTCATGTGGGCCTTATGCCCTGCCTGTCATAGTCACACATGCTGTGCAACCACTTGGTCAGCTCTGTCAACGAGTTAAATCAGGTTAAAATTAACCACTTTTCTGGCAAGTTAGTTTTAACGTGATGACTTTCCTGCTCCAGTTCATTATACAGTTGCACAAATTCTTATGTAAGTGAAAGGGAAGAGAGGGCTTGCGGGCAGGAGGGGGAAGGAGCAGATCGCTGAGCTGGGGGAGTACAGGATGCACCAGAGGAGCTTTATGGTATCTCAGGGTGTTCGTGGAAATGCAGCAGAGACTTATTGTTAAAAGTAATTCCGCATCTAACTTCCTCTGAAATCAATGCTCTGAACCGCTCTGACTTTTCTAAGGTCATGTAAAACCTTTCTCATAGTGCACATAATTAGCATAATTATGCTGTCTAGAATAGGTAAAAGAAGCCATTTCAGTCCTCAGGGGCAAGGAAGCCTTTCATGTATCTTTGGTGATCCACATAATTTTTCAGTAATAACATGAAAAAAAGAAGAGTGTGGCTGCAGGCTGCATAAAATTAAGGAATAACTCATTTGGGATTTTTTTTCTGGGAGCAATTGTTAATAAAAAGTGCTGTTTTCATTGAAAAATGTTAGGCACTAAGCAAAAGGAGAAAAGCCCACAGAATTTTTCTTGCTATTGCCGAATTAACCATTGAATCACGCATCGAAGGCACACCTACATTTTGAATTTTTACAGGCATAACTAAGTCTATTAGGAGCAGAGAAATCTCATGGCTTTAATAAATATACTATGCTAAGAAAAACCCTAACAGATGCTGTTAAACAAGTAAACAGTTCCTTTGTCTGTGCAGCTTATCCTGAGACTGGTATGGGCAAAGGGACTCCAGCTCTTGTATAAGCCGTTTCCGCACTGGAGGGAGGAGGGATTGCATAGCTGTAGCAGTGCAGCTATCCTTTTTAAGCACAGACAAGCCTTCAGGATACAAGATACTGGCAGGACAGCCAATGCAAAAGATACTATTGGGCTAGTGTTTGTGAAAAGCAGTCCCAGCTGCTCCCTGGCACAACAGCAGCAGACAAAACTGCCCCAAGCTGCCCAGTGTTATACCTTCCCAATGCCTATTCACAGCGTGATTCTCCTGAAGAAGAATGCAGAATTCAGCTTCTTCAGCTGAATTCTTTCTTCTGGGTAACTTCAGCTGTCCTGCTTTCTCTGTAGCATAGCACTGATGTAGTACACTGCTGATGCTGAGAGTTCTGCATGGCAGAAGCAGGAGGGCAGAACGTTTTATTGAGAAGACTGAAAGCAGAACAGCTACCTTCCTTCAGTGCTACACGTCAGGCCAGTGGTCAGACATGCACTCTGTATGCCTTTATTACTGATTCACTGCAATTAGGTTCTGCAGTTCACTAGCTTCATGGTGACATTTTCCATTTTTCTAAGAAAAGAAAGAGAAGGAAAATGAAGAACATCTTAACTTAAGGACTTCTATGTCACATGCAAATGAGATACCAGTTTTATCCACTCAGAGACAGCGTGTCTATCTTGTGCGTGAAGAAGTGAGTCTATTATGACTGAACAGATCAGAGATATTTTTTAAAATACTAGTAGAAACTACCCTGATCCTTGCAAGTTCATCACCTCAAGTCCAATTAAGTTAATTAGCAACCAACATTCTTGTTCTGTGATCATCTGTGTTTTATATCATTCCTTATTTCCACTTGCTGTTGGGAAAATATTAGCAGCCTTAAAAATGAGGATAAATTGTATTTCTGAATAGGTTCTTTTTTAAGCTTAAAATACAAACTGACAATCCTTTTTTAAGGACTTGCCAGTCACGTTCATTCTAAATCCAGCATCACTAACATCAAATGGATCACACACGCTCAGCCAGGACTGTGTTCAGCTTGGTACACAGAGGCAGATGAAGAGTAAGTAGGGCACATTTTTTCCTGTCGTGTGTTACTCTACATGGAAAACACCCATGAGAGCAGGTCTGCTTTGAGTTTTAAAAGTATAGACCCACATCTTGTCTCCACTGAAGTCAACAGTAGTTTCAGCAGGGACAAGGTTGGGCTCAAAGACTCTGATAACAAGTAGTATCTCTGTATGATGATTTTTGTTATGAATGAAACAATTGTCTGTAACATAAAGTTCCCTAGAAGTATATGACCACCTAAATGGTCAAAATCCCTCATCAGTACTGATTTTGTATCACTCTAAAGATGTGAACTCTGTTCTAATTACTACAGCTTCGGGATAAAAGTACTAGGTCATAAGGATTAAATTTGTGCTTGCTATTACTCAGAATGATTCAAAGACATTTTATGTTGCTCTGTAGGCAATTATATTTGTCAGATCATTTATTTTTTTGGGTAAAGCTACATTTTTCCAGATTTCCCCTGTTTTATTATGCCTCATTTAAAGGAGGTGGGAATCAATTCTTTTTTGTCTGCATGTGAAGTTCCAAACAGCTTTTATGCTATTGCTTTATTCATACCTCTGGAATGATTAAATGGGGCACAAAGATCCATGAGAGGAAAACTGCAAACACAGAAGAGCAGGCTTTTTCATTGTACTCTCTAATTAGAGATATATGCCGCATTGTCAACAGTAGCCTCTAAAATAAGAAGTAGATACTGAGGCCAGATACATAGTTTGTCGGATTTTTTTAGGTATAGCTTTTAAGTAATTACAAGAGTAATTTACCTTGTATAATAATCATTCCAGACAAGCACTCTGTATTCTTCCTTATCAGCAAATGCCAGTCCCTTCATTGCTTATCCCCTGTCATGCTCGGCACTACTGTCTCCACCTAGTGCAACACAGTCTGCTACTCATATCTCCATAAGGAAACAAAAAGGGACTTAGGTAGAAGTGGAGTTTAGTGGCACTGTGCCTACGGTATTGCACGGCAGATGCTGAAATGGGGGCAGAAGTTGGAGGATGTGTGCAGCAGCAGAGGCTGGCAGTAACCAGGGACTCAGCAGCTCCAGCCCTCCCACCTGTACTGGGTGTAGAGGAACAGAAATTAATGGGAAGGAGATTTCAGGGTATTTTTGTCTTGATTGGACATTTTGACATAAGACTTTTACTCCTTTAACGTGAACAGTATTTTGGCTGATGCTGGGCAGGTTTTGAGATACATGCTTACCCTGTTGGTTTTGATGACTGCGTACATCTTCAGCACATATTTGTAGAAAGCCCTGTTGAGGGGGCTGGGTAGGCCACATGGGCCAGTCCTCAACCCAGACAGGAGCAGCTGAACTGTATCATTTGTAAGAGATGTCTTTCGAACCTGTTTTAGAAGAACTTCAGTCCCAGAGCCTCCAACTTCATTCCCAGCAATCCATTCCTGTGCCTCATGATCCTTTCCATTAAAGCTCCTTCCCTGGAATTTCCATACTTTGAAATGTAAACCACTGTTTCTTGTCCTGGAATGGACTCCATGAGAAGCACACAGGTCCCCTTTGCAGCAAATGAACAGGAAAACTGTTTTCACATCCCACTTCCTCTTCTCTGTACAATCAACTGTTCTAACTCTTCCATGATTTATTGTAACTTTCAGACCTTTGCTAACTTTTCCTCAGCTAGTTTCCATAGTTTTGGATCTGTTGCACCCCAACCCAAGTACAGTAATCCATCTGAGACCTTACAAATGTTCAGAGGAGTAGAAGGATTACTTTATATAACTTGCCGATTACCTAACCTAGAATACAGTTCACCTTTTTGCAGAAGTAGGGCAAAATTAATTTCAGACTACATCTGATCACCTGTATCTCCAAAATCTTTCTCTATGAACCGATACTTTTGTTCCCTTATTCACTCAGACGTTATTTTTCACCCTTATGTGTGCACTTTGTCTCTTTCCGTAGTAAGTGATCTTATAATTTTGGCTAGGTTCTCTCTAAATTTACGGATATCGAGCAGTTCAGGCTTCCAGCCACTCAAAAATATAGAAAAATGTCCTTTGTATTGCAAGGTGAAGATGAGTTGTACATGAGTTTGGTGCTCCCACATTGTGTTATTCTTGCTGTGTTTATCCAGCTCCATTGGACACATTTAGCACTCCCAACACATGGGATACATCAGGTCTGTCACTGCTGGGACTACCAGTGTTGCATCTACCTGGCTGTATCTACAGAAATAAGGAACTATGTACATTTTCGCAGCTGAGTATTGAAAAACACCTTCAGACTATAATGGAAATCAATCCTATGTACATATAAACTATGGAGTGTTTAAACCTGAGAACAGTTTTGTATTGCAAGTATGCATGTCCATTACTATGACTGGTTTATTTATAAAGTACTGAAAATACTGTATGAAATGAAACAAATGAACAAATTCCATCCAGTTCATTACATCAAAAAGTAGAAATACAAACGTTTGGACTCAGGAAAAGAATAAAAAATCAAGCAATGTCAATCAGTTCCAACTCATCTCAGACTGTGTTTTCTACTACCCATGGAGTAACAAATAAATTCAGTTTTCAGATGGGATTTGAGTGGAGTCATGAAGTGCCTGGGATGAGGCTGTCCTCCATTCACTTGGAAAGTAGAAGCACTAAAATAAAGTCATGACAGAAAAATGAAAAAATTATTCAAGGAAATGGTTAATAGATGGATTATAATAAGAATTGCTGTGATTTTTAGGTGCGTATATAGTAACATGTCTGTATCCATGAAAGTATGTTATTACATATCTGTGGAGTGCATAAACACCCTAGCTCTGCTTTGCAATGTTTTGTTTTTATACTTATAACACTTGACTCTGTACTACAACTGTAGCCTTGCTGTGCTATGTAAGATCAAGTCACAAATGATGAGATTTTTCTCACACAGTTTCAGCTATCTATAATTTCAGTGTGTAATCTTATCTAGCTTCTGTATGTAAACTATGGAAATGTATATGGAGAGTTAAGTACCTTTGGGTGGGATGAAGCTCTTCAGCCTTGGAGAGGATATGATCAAGTAGTTAGAAGAGATGATTAACTTTAAAAAGTCTAAAGCTAAGTGAGGTAAAACCCCAGATGTATTTGCTTATTAGAGACAGGGAAGCAGAGCTAAGAAGGTGGGGAAAATTAAAGGTACAAATTTGGATTTCTGCATAAGAATTTAAACACATATTGTGTACAACTTTAAGTAAATAAGGTGGTGATCCAGCAACACAAATACATGTATATTTAAGTACATTGCTGCTGAGCAGAACTTCTTTTCAGTGCCTCTTTCTTGACAGATTTCTCAGCCCTGAATTACTCTTGTATAACTACTGTGTGTAGAACAAAACCTTTTTTCTACGTGTCAGTGACAAACATGTTGGCCCCATCTACACAACAGAAGAACCACACTTTAGTGCACAGGTGTGAAATAGTTCTATTGCCATGCTACTTTGTTGTGTGGCAATTCATTTCGTGAATTTGCTGATGTGATATGCCCACTAGAGAATGCAAGGAATACAACCGAAAAAGTTAAAGTCATCTGGCAGTACTTCAGCTGTGGTAAATTGGCATATGGCCTTTGAGTCAACAGAACCATACCAGTTAATGGAAGCTGAGGGCCTGATTAACATATCTCCTGGGAAGGAAGGAAAGCACGTGGTCAGTCCATGGTTACTATCTGTGGTTCAATATCAGCTAAATATCTGCATAAATAGAGAGCCATTTTCAAGGAAAAAATATTCCCTCATTTTTTTTAAATTTATCTGTCTGGATGAAATCAGTGTGTTTTCATCTGTTTTGGAGCAGAAGTGAGAATACGTAGAAAGAAAGAAACAGGTCAAAAGAGAACAAGATAAAAATAAAAACCAGAAAACCTTAGTTGGCCCTGCTGAAGAATGTGTTCAAACAGCTCTCATACAAATCTCTGATGAGAGATATCATTTTAAAAAGCTGGTGGCTTTTTTGTGTGTGTTGTTACAATTTGGAATTACTCAGTGTCTCTATATAAAAATACAGTCAGGGAAATATTAAAAAGGAGGATTTAACATAAAATATAAAACCAGTGGAATACAGAAAGATGTCCTTTGAAAGAAGGGGACTTGGGAGAAGACATCTGGGAATGTAAGAAAAAAGCAGAACACAAGTGGTACAGCAGTACAAAGGTGAAGTAGGAAGCTTGGTAAGCAGCTGGGGGAGAACAGAGCCAGAATCTGTGCCAGTGGGTGGAAAGGATTAGTTTACTGTCTCTGATGTTGGGAAAACAACAAAATCAAAAAGAAGCTGTCTAAACTGTGTAAGAAGGCAGATTCAGGAACTTTTAGGCCACGGATATTCTGCTGGATATTCTCTAATCAAATACGTTTGAATAAAGCAAATATTCCTTTGAGTCTAACCATTTCAGACCCTACTTTCCACATAAGATATTTTTGCTTAGAGAAGAACTTCTTTTTGAAACCAATCCTCAAAATGCGTGGGTCCAACTTTGAGAAAGCGTTATCTTTTGGAGAAGAGGGAAAGCTGGGTGAGGAACCACATGCTTCCCTTTGCCCAGGCTATCCTTGGCTCACTCACTTTCCTGAGCACTGAATTCGTTCACAAATTGGGAACATCTCCTGCTGCTACTTTCTAGCACATTTGGTAGAGTGCTGAATCTCAAATTAGTACTGTGGTGTTGCTAGGTTTTGATAAATGTGCCTATAAACTCATTGCAGAAGTCCCTGCTTTATTCAGAAATGCTGCTGCTGTCAAAGACAGAGGTATAGCTTGAAATGAAATCTTTTGAAGAAAATACTTTCTTAAGGTGTAATTTTCTTCTTACACAGCTACAACAATGACCCAGCTCTATTTACAGGACAATGGCATTAGCCCTTACACACGGATAATGTGTAGGCTTTTAGTCAACCTAACAAATATTTTGCTTGTGTCTGACGCATTAACACATATTAGTAAGTACTTGTCCTTAAGGAATTTGTCAGACTGTCATCAGAGAATAAGACAGGCAGTCCTTGATCAGGGTAAAAACACCTGGGGATCACAGCAATCACTCTGAAGGGAGTTAAAGCAATAGATTAATAGACCGTAAGAATCATTTCCCTTGTTCATGAATCTGGATTTCCCTCGGCTGCCTGAATTGTAGATGAAAGTGAAAAACATCCTTGACCTTCACTATCAAAGAAAATGCTTCTCTCTTTTGCTTTGTCTGATGTGCAGAAATGGGGATTTTTTTGAGTGATTTACAAGGTCTGAGAATTGCAAAGAAAAGGTGTCAATAAGATAGTAACCAAGTTCTCATTTATTCTGCTGTGTCCTGACCCATAAAGAGACATTAGAGAATGTTTCAAAAGTTGTCAGCTTGTATCCTTGTAGTCTACCACACTTCCTGACTTCAAAGCCTGTGATGCAGCTCTACCCAGCTGGCCTGTGGACGTAGGATAAATACATGAAACATGGCAGCATGGCTCTCAGGAGAAGAGTGCTGTTCTGCAGAGAGGTGATAGGTGCCCAAATCTTTGCTCTATCTGTAAATCTCTGTGCAGTCTTTGGCAAGAAAACTTGTCTGGCTTTCATTTTTCCATCTGAAAAATATCCCTTCACAGGAATTCAGGAGGTTTAATCAATTAGCGTCTAATTTGGAAAACACTATAAAAAGTGTTTTGGTTAAGCCCTTTTCAGAATAACAGTTTAAACATGTGCTTAAATAGCATCCTGAATTAAAGCTTACTGTGTACAAAATGCTTCATATCTAAAAACATAAGATGGTCTGTAAGCATTATGTCTGTAAGTTAGGGTTAGTTTATACTCTGTTCAGCATAAGAATAAACCGATCACTTGACAGGGCAATTAGCTTGCTTACCTTTTCACTGATTATGCTTGCTGGCTCTTTCTATGTGCATTGTTTCTGGGTGAATTGTATTAACAGACAGAGCTTGATTAAGACACAGGTACAACAGGGTTAAGCAAGGAATGCACTGTCTGACCTGTGAAGTATTTCGAGATTACAAAAATGTTCCATTTCCATGTCGTTATGAAACCAAAACATTTCAAAGCATTTCGGGGGAGGGGAAGTATATCTATGGTAAGGGTATTTATCTGGGATGCAAGAGACAAAAACTGAAGCCTGTGTTTTCTCGCAGCCTTGCTGACCAGACAGATACCAACAAGCACAATTCTGGAGCGGGTCTTCCCAGTTTGATCAGAAACTCTACCTTCAGCTTAGCCCCCTCCTCTTTTTATCCACAATTGTATTCTCCGGTGATGAGACTGTATTTTGGAAAATTGGTACATTCTGATCACATCCTGTTTCTTTGACAGATCTGATCTCTCAGATAACCAGGTCTGCACACCACTTTCAAATGTGGGTAAGTTCACTGTGGGGTTCAGTCACTGAAGCAGAATTTATGACAATCACAAGACCAGAACAGTTCACAGGGTTTTCCCTCTCAAAGTTCTAGGTTTTCATCTAATTAAATATTACTTTCTTGATAAAGCCTGACCTAGAAGCAACAATTGTTCAATAATAAATGGCTCTGAATACAGAAATAAGATTTGGTACTTCAGTTACAGCTGAAGCACTGGACCACCTCACAGTTTCAGTATGTTTATTCCTTTTATGCCCAAACTTAAATAGCATTTACTTCCCTATTAAGTTCCATTACTTCTTTACAAATAAATACTGAAATATTTATTTCTTTTACTTTGGAGCAATAATTTATAGGCAAGGTACAGATTTGGGGGTTTGGAGTCGGGATTAGTCTCAGTGAACGCAGAGTTTTGTTACATCATAAGGGAGATATGCCTGTCTCTCATGACATGGGTGAAAGTGAAATTACATACCTCAAGTAACAACTAACATTTGGTCTTTGGGAGTTCCCTAAGAACTCTGTCTCTTACTTTCTGTTATTTTTTTCTCCATGTTTCTCACACACACAGATGAATACTTCCCAATCTGTGGGGGTATAGTGAGCATAAATTTGTTAATAGGCATGAAATGATAAATGCCACAGAAGTGAGTCTGAACATCTCTACTCTGCACACATACCCACACCCTCTTACTCATTCTTCTCTGGTTTTGGTTACCACTCTCACCTTAACCCATCCTATGTCTGAAGCTGTCTTTGTGACTATAAGATCAAACCTTTCTGTCAGAAGGAAAGATAATGACAAATCTGAATGCTAAGGCCTTTCTCTTTGTTCTGGGACCCCATTTCTGTCTCATTTAGGAGTGCAGGAGGAGGGGGAAGAGATAATATTGATGTTTATGGTGGCAGGCACTCCATTTCAGAGGCAAGAGTACCATCAGCAAAGCCAGGTGAGATCTGTCACTGCCGGAGAATAAAACCTCGGTGGCAGGCATTCCACCAGAATGGATTGGTCTGGCACAGAGAGACTCCCTGATGTTTACTGAACATTTACACAAAATTTCTTTACATCTACTTTCAGTTAATGGACAAATCAAATAATGGAAGTGCTGTGAAGCATAGAAATTAAGACTACATACCCAGAAACAGCTCCAACTAGTGCACAACACAACAGCCCATCTGCTCAGCAACAGATGTCACTGTGAAAGCAGCATCCTTTATCTCTGCCTTCTATACCAAAACCTACTGAATAAAGAATCATTTCAGAGTCTTCTTACCCATGAATCAGATCCAAGTTCACCACATGGTTACCACCATGAGGAACTCCTGAGCTCCAGCGAATACAAGAAGTCCCTACTGTGTAGGCAGTGAGACTTTCAGGAGATCTTAACCTATGAGACCTCCAGACAGTACGTGTAGATGGAGGAAAGCAGCGCTGTTGCAGTACAGGTTCAGCTATGTTTGGGAATATCAGCTTTGGCAGGCACTGGCAAACCATCCAAGACCTGATGGTTGCTCACCCTGCCCTCCACAGCGGAGAAATGGACTAGTGGGTAATCACTACCATATTTTGCCTCACCAAAAGATGAAGTACAATTCTCCTTGGGGTGAAGACTTAAGTACGTGGCTTGTTGGGAGCAGAAGGTTGGCCACATCTTCCTTGGGCAAGAGAAGAACACCCACAACAAGAAGAAAGATCATTTTCTAGAGGCCAGTTTAACATCAGTGAGATCTTCATACTCAGAAAAGTCATTTTAAGTGATCTACTAATATAAAACCATTTTTTGTAAAAACTAAAAAAAAAAATACACACATAAATACTTGTATGTGTGTGTGTGATTGTGTGTGAGTGTGCATATTAGAGAGATGAACGGACTGGGAGATCAGTGTTGTCATTTGATTTTTGGTTACCTAAACTTACTTCTGTGTACTGCAACACAAGCCACCTTAGTGAAGAGATTTCTTTGACTCATTTTTCCTTTTTGAGTTATTAGTAAGTGCATGACACGTACACAGGGAATCAAATTATTCATTTCTGACAGGAAGAGTGAAAACCCAAATACTAGGGAAGGCAAATATTAAGCAAACACCATACAATGCTTGGATCCTAGTGCATCCTAGTGCTAAAGATATATTTTCTCTACTGAATTCCTTTTAGGAGCATAAAGACAATATATAATTCCATGAAAGTTTTGAAAAGGTCTTGTGGTGAAGTAATCAAAATGTTTTATGTTTACTGAGATGTCGCACTGGTTGGTAAAAATACTCAAGAATACATGAAGTTAAATCCTAACACTACTGAAGTCAATTACAGTAACAATAAATATTCCTATTCAATTCAATGTGAAGTAGAATATCACCTATAGCTTCTTCATCTTTTTCTTTAGGTATTTTGGGTTCCTGTTCTCTCTGATTTCCACAGAGGTTATTCCCAAGCCTACTAAAATCAATGCAGTTCTCTTCTGTGATTTCTTGTAATCCCATTGCTTCTGGTATCAGGCCCAGAAGGAGTAAGGAATGGCTCTCTGGAGAAAAGAAAATGCATGTGGAATAGGGGCAGAGGAGACATCTCAGGACAAAGATGGGGAAAAGCCTTTGCACATCTCAGGCTTAACCTTCCATGGAACAGCCGGGTCAGCAGGGCCTGGGGAAGCCATGCTCCACCCAACAGCTTACAGACAGCCCCCCCCCCTTCCCATAGGTGAGAGTCAACATGAGAAACTAGAGAGAGCCTAAATCCCCAGGCTCCCTGACCACTCCTCACAAAGCTTCCCAGGAAAAGGCACAAGATGCCTATAGGACTTCACTTTCGTCCATCATTGAAGAGCATTTAATCATGTATATCAGCAGAGGGACGACCCAAAGTTTCCTCGAATATTTCAGTTCCCCAATCAGATGTTTTAAGTAACAAAGGGATTTCCACTACCTTATCATATGTATTTTCTTTAATTACTCTATTATTTGCTCTTAACCCAGTCCAAGTAATTTAGTGGAGGAAAGGTGATATACATTTGGGTATTCAGAGATTTCTGGGAATCTCTGTAACACATAAATGTCAGATTTATTTTATTAATTTGAGTGAAATGTCAGATTTATTTTATTAATCTGAGTGAAAGTTTGGGAAAAAACAGTCCCTATATAGGACAATACAATAGGATATAAAAGAAGCTTCATGTCAGAACTTCCATTTTAGTGATGGCATTAATTGTTTCTCCTTTAAAGAAAATAACTTCACTATGCCTCAACTGTCTGTATTACTGGAAAGTTCTTGTTCTTGCTTGTTCAGACGAAACAGTTTAAAAGCCTTCAGTTCAACACCCATTTGAACTAGGTCTGTGTCCATGTAAATAAACTGCACAACGGCCTTGCATTTAAATCATTACCTTTTTGGTTGAATGCACAGTTCACTAGTTGTCAGTTGATCATAGAAATAGATCTCACCAATATTTAGTTCTAGCTCTCTAAAGGCTGTTTCTTTTACAGATCAGAAATGCTTTGGCATAGTGTGTTCTCTCAGGTGCTGTTAGTTCATAAAGTAACTAAGGGTTTCCCCTAACTGGTCATAAATAGATGACGTGTGAGTACCTGATTCACGTGCTGTTAATTAAAGTTGCTAACAACACTCAAAGCTTTAATATATTACTGGAAGCTACCTGAATACTTGGTGCACATATAGCCTGCACCTGTAAATGTGATACAGACGTCACTTGATGCAAAAGACCATCTGGTGAGGGGAAAAATTGAACTTCCCCAATGCAAACAGAATAGAGCATTGAGGGGAAAACAATGCTCAGGTCTGGAAAGGAGACTCTCCATCCCTCTTATTTTTCTTTTTTATAAACACTAACACTTTTCCTGAAAGCAAGTACTAAGGAAGGTTTATTAGCATACTAAACAACAAATAAAAACACAGACAAGCAAGAAATGCAAAAATCGTGAAATAATGCAGAATCATAGACCTATCTATAGCAGCACAAATTAAAGAAATAGTAGAACATGAGAAGACTGGAAATTATTCATTATCTAATAAATTTTAATCCTGAATAGAACTGCTAATTTCAGTAATACTCAGTGGTTTATTGCACAAGAGCCAATTTGAGAGATAATTAGTAAGTGCCAATCTTTCATTCATTATACCACAGATTTGACTGTAGCAGAAATTCAGGGTGTGCAAGACAAACAAAATTGAATAGACATGACATGATTAAAAATCAGACAGATGAAATCCTTCTTTTGTTTAAGGCGGATGTCATAGGATACATTCACACATAACAAAGTAGCTCATGGAGAATGTGTATGACCAGCTGAATACTGAAAAAAATAGCAAGAGAGAAAGCATTTTAAAAAAATAACAAATTAATGCCAGTTCCTAAAAATTATGTGAAGGTTGACTATGTGTTCAAAACTAACCAGTCAGTAACAATGAGTACGAGACAGTCCAGCATCTAATCTAGTACAGTCAAGGTATAACAAAAAATCTGACTACTGAATTTGGACAGACCTACAACACTATCTCCTGTAGAGAAATAATGTTGAACTTTACAATAGATCAGTTAATAGTTGTGATTACGACAGGAATTCTGAGAAAAAACGGCCAGAGTACAAATATGGCAGAAGAGAAGGGGAAAGACAGAATTACTCGCCAGAGGAACCCATTTCTTTCTTCCTCTTGCTTCTGATGCTTCTGATGGAGGAGAGAGAATACCAAACACTGATTGGTTTCTGATTACAGTAGGTTGTTTATTCAGACAATCCTAAATCTCTGTTCCATGTCTGAATTTTCTGTTAATGCCTTCAATGGACATTAATGGTGTACTGCTTTCATCTAGATGTACGATTTGAAAATGGCTGAGCTAGAGAAATGCTTCTCTTTGTGAACGTATTAGAATCTAAGTCTGGGAAAACAGACAGTTATTAGCGTGTTTAATATCCTTGAATGCAGAGCCTGCATTTTGTTACCTCCTGAGCAGGTCTGCTCAACGTATATTTTATACCATCTCAGGAAACAATAAAATGTTCATTTGCCCATTGAATTCTCATTTAATCGAATGATTAAGTGGTATTTTTTTCTTATTGCCTGGATTTCAATTTACCTTCTCTTTCTCTGAATTAATATGTTGCTTATCCCTTTTATTGTTTCTTCTAATGGCTGATTTTCTTCTGGTAGCTATTTCATCACCCTTTCAGTACAGCTGTGTTAGTAGGTGTAGTATGGAGAGCCGTACTGGATCCCCGAAACATTGTCTTTGGATTCTTTGGAGACAGTATCTGTTCCATAGTAAGGCATCTACTCACATGAATGAATGAGATGTTCTAAAAAGCACTAACACAAAACATGATTTCAACAGAAATTAGGTGCTTGACAACTTTTAAAACTCGTATCAGAAAGCATATGCTGGTAGACAGATAGTGCTAACACTCGAGTAGCCCAACCGATGTCCCAGTATAAAGGCATCTCATGCGAGTAGGGGCAGAAGAGATTATTCACCATGGTTGCCCTTCTTTGCAGTTAGCATTGCCATTGGGAGGGGAGAGGAGGTCTCACACTTGCACTGCTGCTGTCTCGCTCTCCTCTGCCACCCGCAGACCTCCGGGGCATCCCATCCCTGCAGTTCCAACCACTGGTTGAATCTTTTTTGGCAAACGAATAGCAATAAGCAAACAGCAGTACAGACTAGCGCTAAAGATTTCAAATGAAACTGTAAATCCCTCAATAAATTCCAAAGAAATGCTATGCTTTTCCACAACATCTGAAAGTATCTGAAAAGTGAGAGCAAGGAGACGGAAAACCCATCTACCTGTGTATGCTCAGCTGAGGTAAATCAACACTACTTTCTTGTAGAAAAGAGAATTACAACAACCTATAATAGGAATTTGACCCCAGCATTGAATAACCTTGCTGAGACATTTTGATTCTTTGTACCTTCCTGGTTACAGAAAATGGTGACTGGAGTAATCATGCAAAAGACTTGAAAACTCCGTCCACTCGTAAGTAATTCACCTTATGATAAAATCCCCCATGGCTCTTTGCTGCAGAGCAAGAAAGTGTTCAGCATCTTCAGGCAGCCTCTCAGCTGTACATGCTTGAGGAAATCCTTTCTGACCAGCAAACTATTGATTCTGAAAAATGCTGTATTTGATCATAAATCTTGAGCAAGCTCAACACAGGTCAGCGGAGACAAAATATTAACCACTGTAAGTGCTTTTAAAGGTTCTCAGACAGGAATAAAGAAAGATGTGACTAGTACACTTATCTGCAATATAGAGGTTGGTTTTTTTTTGCGTTTGCTTACCTCTCTCTTTCTTTTAGAGAATTACATCCTATGGTAGCACACAAAATCCTTCCTTCTGAAATTATATGTGTAGGCTGCATGTAAAATTGACTTGAGGTTAGGAACTTGTCTGTCAGAAAAAGCAGATTCATTTTTTGTTTTAATTACTTCTGTGTTGTCAATTTAATTAGTCAATCCAGTTCAAACACCGTGCTCCTTCCCTGAATATTTCTCGAGTTATCACCTAGCAATACGTCTTCTCCAATTAGAATATATTGAAAATTCACCAGAAAACAAAGTTTTTGGGATTTCTACTTTGTCAGGTCCAAAACATTCAAAATACCATATATTTGATACTTTTCAAGAATTCAAAATTGGCACTGCCTGGATTAGAGATCACTCTTTCTTGTGCTGAGGTGCCATGGGTTTGAAGTGCCAGCAATCCCACGGCAGTCTGATGGCATGTGGAAGATGCTGTCCCCTGGGATTTGCTTGTGAGGGCAGACCTAAAGTGAATTTCAAATATGTCAGCCATGCTTTCCTCATGGCCTGCATTTCTCCTAGGAAGACTGTAACACATAAAACTCTCCTCCAGCCTGATTTTCACAGAGGGCTGAACATATAATGAGCTGAAAACCAGACCTGTTTCCAGGCACCTCAGAACACGAAGCCATTTAGCAGGCAAAAATCATCTGTAGGATTTTTGTATGTTTAATACCTTTAAGGACTTATAATAGCATGGCAAAAAGTGCTTTAGGCCTCCTAAAGTCATACACTGGCTGAGAACATAATTTCCTCAACTCCTGTTAGTCTGAATCTGAAATTATTTTCAAATGGAGCTATTTAATCCACTAAAACAATTTTCTTAAAATCAGCATTTTTCACAATCTCTCACAAGTGCTTACTGTGCACTCTCTTACTTAAAGAAGTGTGCAATCTTATTTAATTGTGGCTAAGAAACTTGGTTTCAAACCTTGATGGAAGGTTCACAGAGTGGACAATTTAGCTTCAGTCTTATGTGATCTTCTTGGTTTTGACCTACAAACATTAGAGAGGATTTCTTAGCACTACGGCTTCATATTCTGATTGCTTATATATGTAGCAAAGCCACCTATATTTTTGCTGGTCTGAGCTAGCATGAGCTATAAGAGAATGGCTTAGCATGAGAAATTTACTACGCAAGTAGAGGTTTTTATGATCATGTCTTTCAAGTGACCTAATGAACACTTTATACAAACTAGAGCTGCCTGGTTAGTACTGTCAGATGCAGAAATGTGTATCTCTCTTCATTCACTTTGCAATCCATTTTCTGAGAACAGGAGTCTCACAAAAGAACCTAACTAAACTTGGAAATTTTTATGTTTTTTCCTCTTTGTAAATTTGCCTCAGAAACAAACTCCATTTCTCTGCAAGGCCAGTGTGAAATCCTGGTGAATATGTCAAGTCCTCTCTGTTATTATTAATGCTTCAAATGTGAAAAAGATGGTCTTCAGATATGTAAAAATGCTAGGATATTGTCCAGAGGAGAATTTTTCTGGAAATAGAACACATCAAAGTAGTTATCCGTGATGATTGTAGATAGAGAAGAACAGGGAGACTACAAGTTAACAGCAGAGACACAAACTGACAGCAGAGAGCTGCTTCATGGGTAGATCTATAGACTATTCTGTTTGCAGTACATTTCTTGTTTGTGAGAATTATTATTTTTTCTGCAAAAGGTCAGGTAGCTGAAAAAAAAATTAAAAAGGCGGATAGCTCTGTAGCAGTTGTCAGTAACAGAAAGGCTGCAGAGTTCTGAGCAGGAATTGAAGGGTTTGTCCTGAAAATTCACATGCAGCTTTTGTCCTTGAAAATTAATTGCAACTTGTCAGAAATACCAGTTGTTGCTAGATGAAGATAGAATTTTAGCATTATTTATGGCTCTACATTTCTCAAGTAAATAGATTTCCCCTAATTTGCAATTCTAAAAATGCCTTTAGAACTATTTTAAATGGCCTCTCTAAACACAGGGCAGAATTGGTCAGGCAGGTTTTGACAAAATGTGTTTTTCTTGAAAGGTGTTGTTTTATTTAAGCTAATCTTTAATGGAGCTGAACAGATTTTGAAGATGCTTTCACTGAAACTTCTGAACAAAAACCTTTGACCTACATTTTGTTACAACTACATTTTGAGACTGTGTTCCAAATATTTTGTTTCAACCCTATTAATTCCAAAGTTCAAAATTTGCTGCGAAGCAGAACCATCATCTTCTGTCCAGCACAGAAGATGGCGGGAATATATACCACAGAGCACTGCAGTCCTTGTCAGATTCCTCAGCCACCTGCAGTTTTCCCAGCAGTTCTTCTATAGACTTCAAATGAGCCTGCATTTTATTTGCTCTCTAGGTTAATATATCCAAGAACAAACTTTGTGAGATCCTGCTGAAGGTTTGCAGTAATACTTGTTGAAAGTTGGTGTTAGCAGACTAGAAATGGACCAAAAAATCTGGCAAAATTTCCCTGTAGATAATGCAATATTTTCACATGGATTTCTATTGTTTCTGGTATTCTATAAGTAATTTTGAAATAATAGTAATAATTTTCTATTGTTGCAGTTGGGTTTTCTTTTTTGTCTTCCTTTCTGATTGTTTTCCCAATGGGAACTTGTATTAGCCAGTCTGTCTGTAGAGCTCAGACAGGTTATGACAACCCAACTCAGAAAAACACCACACTTAGTGTCATTAACAAATCTTTCAGTAACACATGCTGTACATTAAAGTGGCAAGTTATACAGTACACACATATAATAAATACAATATGTTTCACATATAATAAATTAACATAACTGCCAAAAAACAAATGCGGTAAAACTAAAGAATGCTATTTACATTTCTGACTACGTATTTTGAGCTTTTATATTAAGGTCGCAGTAACAACAGAGGGAAAAATATGCTTGATGAAGTTTCTTGCTCTGTGCTGTTTTTTGTGCATTGATTTACAAAATAAGGCCAGAAGTCAGGCAGTCTGGTAGGTGTTGTTAGTGGGAATTTTTTCAACAAATGTCACTAGTCATGGTTCTCTAGATCATCACGGATTGCATGAAAATAAACCATTTTATTTGCTATACATGCACTTTTTCTCATGTGTTCTGGTATTTTAATGCTTCCAAAGTACCATTTAAACAAAATATAGAACTCAAAGATTCAACAAGCAAGAGAACTGAGCTCCTCTTTCATCCCTAGAACAGCTCCCACACAACAAAGCCAAGGCCCAAGGAGTGAGGCGAGAAAATGAACAAATTATGTATTGCATTTGTTGCACTACTGAAATCTTTGTTACTCTTATGTATTTTACCAGTCTTTACATGCATGACTTGATAATTTAAACTTTTGGAAGTCTTACTACACAATAATTACATGGAAAAGGTGACAAACAAAGAAAGAAAAGAAAGGGAGAGAACCATGGAAACTCAGTGGCAGCTGAATGCTTTAAGATATTTGCTTCTGAGATAATCTGTAGAAGGCATTTGATATTACTGAATATCAGGGTAAGCTACATGACTTCTGATCTGCTGTGCTGTGGAATCATTTCCCAATATAGGTTGAGGAAATCTTACTGCTGAGACAGAGTGAATACAGAATAAAACATAATGAAAGAAATAACACTGGAAGGAAGTTAGAGGAAGGGTAAGATTTAGCCTACCATAACTCACATATCTTAAACTTCAACATCCAAGACTGAACTATTCACACTAAACTCTCTTTATAGTCAACAAGGAGAAATAGGCAGAGACAGATTCATCGTATGTTCAGATAGCAATTGAAAGACAGGTCACATGAATCACCTTGTTGCTAGCTTCTGACTGTAAGGAAAAGTTAAAATGACTAGCTCAGTCTGAAATGTCCATCTTTTAGATATTTAAAGTTAAGTCAGAAGGCTCTTAGCCTAGCTAATCAAAGCATCTTTTTAAATGAAACAAAACCTATTTTAATGAAACAGCTTGGAGTTTGTCAAAGCCATAAGGGTTTACAGCACAGTCCCTTCCATGGAGCTTTTTCTTTCTATTGAGAATTCTCTTTTGTGTAGTTATTTTAATTTTAAAGTCAAATGAGGCAGTGTTTTGGGATTAATTAATATGTCTATCACTAATAAACTGAAGTTGCTCAGTAACATGTTTGATACCTGCTCACAGTTGCCCCAAATTATGTGATCCAAATGTGCTAAGTCAAGGACAACTTAGTTTGTGTAAGTGTAGCTGCACAGTGAGGCTTTCAAACTATCCAGAACTGTTTGGTTACCAAAGAGGTCAGAGTATCAGGGTGACTCTAGCTAGTTAATGAACTGTTATTGCTTAAGTTGCTGTGCCACCCTTGCATTACTATTTGACTAAAGCCCTTCTGTAACCTCTCCTGCAGCCCCAGAGCTATAGACCATCATGCAAGAAAACAAGTTACACTGGAGCAAAGCTAATATTAAGAGCTCAAAAATGCTGCCACACATTCATTGCCCCATCTCTGCCATAGTCAAAATCCCACTGGACAGTCCACTGAGACGATGGCATCTCCTTTGTAATTCTTGTCAGTCTGCAAAGGTTTTCACAGAAATTTCTCTGGATGGTATCTCCTGTGTCAGAGCCTCAGCGTATAAAAAACTTCAGAAAGTTCTTCTGACTGAAGATGTGCTTTGATGTCTAAAAGTTTGTCCATATTTTCTAAATATATCAGCTTTCTGTACACCTTGCCCTTATGTCTTCACATGTGCTAATTCGCAAGTACTGTTGCAACACTTACTGCAAATCTCATAACTCACCTTTGTTCCTTTTAAGGCACAGAAAAATTAAGCCTTTCATTGGCTTTAAGAAGATTTCATAGGATAAAATTAATCTCATCCTAGGAAACCTGAATTTGTTTCCTAACTGAAACTTTCATTCTTGCTTACTGAAAACAAAATAGTTCTGCATGTGCAATCCTGTCTGTGCCGATTTGAGTGAGAGTGAATAAATCCCCAACACTGCACAGCAAAACAGCTCACAGCAGTAGGCTGACATGCTATGTGTCTCCAGGCAAAGTAAGAAAAGTCTTATGACATCTAAAAGTTCAGTACATAGTTCAAAACATTACTGTAAGTACAGTAAATAAGCCATTAAAGGAAATTCCAAACTTATCGGTTACTTAAACTCTTAATACAGCTTAGCAATTAATACTTTCATTCTTTTCTATTGCTCAGTGGTTAGAGCTGCAGCACACTTTAGTGAAAATAGAATGAGCAGAGATAGCTATCAAGCTGACCCAATGGGAGCAACTAGTTTTTTGTTGTTTATGGATTTTTTTCCCACAGCAAATGATAGCGTCTTAAGAAAAGAGCATTATGCTATCTTTTAGGGTGAATCTCAAAAGACTTGAACTTCTTTCTCCCACCTAATGGGTCTCAGATTAGCACAGTAAATGTTTTTCCGGTTTTCTAGGATTTTCAGTTATACTGGTGGCTGGAGGTATCTTCTTAGGATTGCTTCACTTGTATGGATCTGGTTATCCTGAGAAGCCACACAGGATATGCTGCTTCTTCTGAGCTCGACTGGTTACTGCTGAGCTCTGGGTGAGGCCGGCGGCATTTCAGCACGTTGTGCTCTGTACGCCCTCTGTACGTGGTGGACGTCAGTCAGTTCTGCATGAGATCCTGAATCACAAGGTTAACCTGAGCTTGTATCCTTCAAAGCTTGAAAGGCCCACATTTCCTAAGCCTGTGGCTATTTCTTTAGTAATATATTCATTTTATCTCTGTTTTCACACATCTCCTGATAGCTGCCTGCTGAGTTGCTTAGAGAAATGAAGCCCAGGCTGGTTACAAAGGTTGTGAACTACAAGGAATTATTAACAACAGTCAATTGAGTCTACAGCCTGTGATATCCTGACTTTCGGCCTGTGGCACGTTCCTGTGAGACAAATAGTGCTCCCCAGGAGTACAGCGAGTGACCTTCTACCTGGGATGGGAGGACGCATGACAGATGCTCAAGTGCCATGTGCTGTTTGTGACACGTGGAAGCTCGGACTGCCCTTCACCTGCCAGCAAGATGACCAGACCTAGAAAAACAAGGACTCACAGATTTTGGGCCTGATGCCAGTTGTATAGCTGAGTTCGAAGAAACAACTTTTGCCTTCTCACCAACTCATCTCCTGACCCTACTTCTGTCTCACCCTCTGTTGCTGGAGAAAGTGAAAAGGAGCAGGCATTTCTCCCCTTTTCTCCACACTGCCTTTCTAAGGTTCATTTCTCTGGACAAGAATCAAAATTTTCAAACCCTTGCCTTAATACCTCACCTCACGTCAGCTTTTCACTTCTTCGGTCTTGCAGTTCTGTTTACCTGTGCAATGTTTCCCTGCGCAATGTTTCCCTGCACTAAGATGAATTTTACCCTATTCAGCATAACCAAGCCAGCAACCTACAGCTGCAGGCACAGTCATCCGACGCCTCTGCTTTTCTGGGGGGGTAAGGGGAATTGCTGCCCAAGTACCAAGCACAGCCCAAATAATGTTCACCGGCAGCTCAGAGCCCTGGGCCAGTGTGAGAGGCGGGCACATCTCCTTCTCATGCATGATCCTTAGAAAGTAATAATAGCTTTGCTTGTGTGAGTAGAGCAGAAAACAGAAGCAGCCTGGCAAAGTTCTGAATTGCTGTTTCCACTGTTGCAGTGGGAGGGGCTCTGGCACTGCCAAAGCCAGACCTCCTTGTCACTCAACAGGACTACTATAAGTTGTCTCTTTTTTTCATAGATGTTGGGGAGGAAATTCAATGGAGTGAAATCCAACCCATCTTGTTTATTATTGTTTGTTATATTAACATTGTGTGTGTTCGCATCCACCCACTCAATTCCACAGTCCTTTTCCACTTTTCTCGGAGAAACTTTTACAGCTGTCTCTGAACCTAAGCAAATGTTTCATTTTTGCAAAAGCGCTCATGCAAATGTGCCTGTTGTGGAATGTCACTAAAGATGGTATCTGCAATACAGGCATTTACAGATGATGCCATGGGGGTCTAGAGTGCCCTGGTCATAGGAAGCCCTCTGAGAAACCTCTCACATGTTTTCATAGAAGAAATAAACTTTTTCCTGTGTACTTAAATGAAATTCAAACACAAACCACTGAGGGCTTTGTTGGCCTTGAAGTAATACGTTCAGAGTTCATGCACTCCAGTACTATATAAATAAGAACAAGATTTTAATGCCCTATTTTAACTGTAATGGCCTTCAAACATGTGATAATACTTGTGAAGAATGTGCTTGACATTTAATTCTACTGAGATTCCTGGATAAAGTTTCGCTTCCTTTTCTTTTCCTAAATTCTGCTCCTCATCAACTTTTAGATGCAGTGTTTTGTTTTTCACCCCATTCTGAATTTGCAGTATAGTATTTGTGACATGCTTTGGAGATTTGAAGTGCAGTGTATCATTTTCCAAGCGAACAAAGCAACATTAAATGAATGTTCATGTTGGAAGGCAGTGCACTCAAAAAGCAGAAAATGGTAAAAAAATACATACACCTGCATAAATATAATTTTGCTCCATACACATAAGCATCAAAAGACTTTAGTAACATGTTCACTCCTCTCCATCCCCTTCTGGGCTCCTACCTCCTTCTTCCAGTGTTCTGGCTGGTGCAAAATCAACATAGAGGCAGATCAGGACCTGTTTTATCCTAATTATTCCTCATTCAGTGTGTCCAGTCCAGCCTCCAGATATGCTTCATTCAACAGCTAGTAAGTGCTCTGTGTTTCAGAAATGCAATAATATAGGAAGATTAAGCAGGAAAGAAATAGCTAAGGAGAAAGTAATGGAAAAAATGTGTCTTACCCAGGAAAATACAGTAATATAACTGACTGACAAGGATTTATTTTCTAATTAAAAGAAGAAGAAGGGTAGCAATTGCTGGTTGGTGGGCAATATTTACTACAATACGCCATAGAGCTTTTTAATGGGAGGAAGGCAGCATACAAAAGTAGTAAGTTAGTTCATAGTTATGCATGCTTGATTTACTACAGATCACAGGTCATGCTGTGTGCAGGAACATGTCCTTGAAAGGGCAAATAAATTCAGTCAGTTTTCTGATTTTATTCTGGCATAACAAACTATTAGCTGGAGTAAGAGATTTTGAATGCATCTCTACTTCCTTAGGGAGAAGTCCGAATTCCATTTTAATCTGCTTCTGGGTGATCAATAGAGGAGTTGGAAGGGAAGGTTTTCAATATCTATCTGGTTTTGATATATTGGCATGTTTAAGAAACAAAAAAAATCTAAACCATAGTGAAATTTTATTTTGTCACATTAAATATTAATTACTTGAGGGTGATGCTTAGAATTCAAAATTTCCAAGAAGTCAGAAGTACATGCTCACCTGTGATATAGAAAATATTTTTTTTCCCTCACTTATTTAGAATTGTGAGCAAATAAAAGCAGATATTAGAGTAGAATTGTAGGCACACAATGTAAGTTTTGTCACTGCCTATGCTTTTACATTTCTTATTTGTCTACATACAGAAGAGATAATAAAAAGTTGTGATAAATAATTTTCCCCACTGTGAGAGTGACACAAGCACAGCATTCAAATAATTGTTAAAATGAAAACCTTTTCACACCACTAGCTTTTCAGGTATTGAATTTTCTTCACTCATCTAGGAACCTACAACTAGGTTGGAAATTCCACTAGGTAGCAAGCACTGAAGAGTACTCAACCCTGAAACCTCAAATCTAAGTGACCTTTCAGAAAATATAGGCCATTCCTAGGACTCAGGAAATTACAGTGATGAAATCATTATATTTATTAACTTTCATTTGAATTTTGTTTATTCTGGGCTTCAAGCCAGGGTAGTTCTAGGGGAATTCCATATTTGGGCCCAGAAGAGGAAGCGCTTTATATTACACGTTAAATAAAAGCAGTACAGGAGAACTACATTAATCTGTTGCAGGTCTGGGAAACTCTCTCTGAGAAAGATAAATTGGTATGCAAAAAGCGAATACATAGGCAAAGGTAGAGCAGACTAAATCATATATATGTTCAACCTGACACATCCTGCAGTTTCTACAGAGGAAGTCTCTATTGCCATCATTAAGAAAATAAGCAACAAAGTCATGTATTTATCTTTTCCAAGCAGATACCAGTTCACACTCAATGTCACTATGCAGTAAGTGTTCTGTGGCAACACACTGATTTTTTTCCAGTTGGAAGATGACTGTTGAGGTATTTTACCTCATGTATGGACTGTGTTCTGGGTTTAATCGCTGCTTCAGTGAAGAGTTTCTTCACAAAATTCTTTGTTTCCTCTCTGTGAAAGGGGGATTTCTCACTTTGTTTAGCCTGAACTATCGAGAATGGAAAACAAGACTTCTTCCCCAAGTGTACACAAAAACCCTAGAACAAGACAGAACTAGACTTCATGTCAGCACATGCATAACAATAATATTTTTGTTTTATATAAGCTAATTCCTCTGAATAGATTTTCCTAAAGACACAGGCTAATACACCCTAATATTTAGTTAGAGTGCTTCAAATGGTCCAAATATGGGGCAAAGCAGGAGGAAAACTAATCGTCATTAACTTCTTAAAAATCACTTTTAACTTGGACCCACAGAAACCAGGAGGATACATCTGGTGCCAAGTAGAGTGTGGTTGGACACTCCGTACTCCACTGCAATGCCTTTTAGGCATGTTGCTGATCTGAATGACCTCTTGTGTGAAAGGTTCAAACAGCAGCAAACATAAAGAACAAATTTAGGCTATACTTCCTCTCTGTCCTTTTTTTGTTCCCAGAAAAGCAGTCCATTGCTGGCCAAACCACCACAGGGCTCAAGAAAAGAAGGCATTACTTTTGAAGATTTTCTGTAGGCATTACTCCTGTTAGGAAAGTTAGAGTACTTTTCATTGCTGAAACTTAGTTTATTATACCAAGTACCAAACAGTACCTTTGAAATGGATATTACAAGAAAATATTAATAGTATATTTGCTAATATGCATAAGCACTCAAAATATGGTAAGAACATTTAATCTAGGGTTTTAATATTCTGTGGTGGAGATTCTGTCTCAGTTTTTATCGGCCTGCAAATCTACTGAATTCAGTGCAGACGTTCTGTATAACAGTATAACTGAGAGAAGAATCTGATCTGTTTTCTCTGATTTTGGGGACTGGAAGTCATCAGAACATGAATATCTTCAGATATAGATTAAAAAGAAAAAAAAGCTGAATCCATTCCTCAATCAAGAATGGTTAACATATCCTTCTGCAAATTTTTTCAGTTGTTCTTTTTGTTGGCGTTGTGAGATGTTTGCAGGACATCTGAGAAGTTAGGAAAGTCCCTTTGTGTGGTGGCCATCCTTCCCTGAGCCAATGGATCATCAACTGTGAAAGAAAAGAATGAAATACAAAAGCTGCCTGAAGCGTTTGCAAAATAGAAAGATACATAATATACTTGAATCATATCTTTTGGATAGTTTGTGGGATTGGAACTAGGCTGTGGTTGCATTTATATAAATTTAAAATTATAAAAGACAATGCAGATATCTCTTGATATCAGTTTCCTCATTAATGGTAAGAAAAGGACAGCTAACAAAAACAGGAAGCAAAACTGATAGGAAAATACCTGGGATTTCCTATAAAAATCTCACCACTCCTTATACAGATTATAGTCTGAATCAAAAACACCATCTGGTTTAGAGTTCAATAGCAGAGAATAAAAGTATCATTTTAGTCTCGTTCTTTTGTTTTCGTCATCCAGGGTCATTCCACAGAAGAGAACACAGAACAATAAAAGGAAAGATGTTCTCTAAAAAAATAGCCCCACTTTTTTTCCTTTTCTTTTTTTTTTTTTGTCCTGGGAGTGGGGGAAGGGGAGGTTGCTTCTCTGCTGTGCTCTCTCCTTTTCTGAGAAGAGAAAGTGACATTATGGAAAATAAGGAGACAAAACACTATAGTACCCATAGCAGATTCCTGATTCAGGAGGCGGGAAGCTCCTCCTCTGCCTGTCCCTTGGCAGTCTTTGTTTCTCCTGATCACCTGATTTACTCGTAGGAAAGAGTAAAAGCTTTTGCCAGATACTGCCAGTGATTCACATGATTAGAAAATTTCTTTCATTTCCACAACACACAACACAAAAGAAAATCCTCTAAATGATTAATCCTGTTTACCTACTTGGCAAATGAAGCTGAGTTAAGGTACAAATTTGAAATAGCTCTCCTACACTTAGTACTGAGTGTTTATTTTGTAGCATCTAGGTAGCTCTCAAGAGAGAAATAAATATGTTTGTTTGAAACATTGTCACAAAGTTTTCACTCACTGTAACTGAGGTTTCAACAAAGTAATTAGCCAGTTCTATAGGAATTTGATGATTTGGTGACAGAGCTATAATCTACATGAGAAATACTAGCAAGATATGAACCTTGAGGTAGGATTCAGCTCTCAAACCAAGACACCAAAACTGAGTTGTACAGGCATTAAGTATGTGTCTAAAGTCTTCTTGTAAATAACTGCGATTTGGCCACTACAGTCAGTGGAAACTTAAGAGTGATTAACCAGGCTTATGTGTCCAGGTGACATGTTGTGTGTCAAGGTACCCAAATACAGGTGTTTTCCTTTGTGATCTGAATTCCGTCCTTTGGGTAAGATTCAGCTACCAGAGTACAAGCGTACAGCGTTGTGTCTCTTGCATCAGGCTATGCTTTTTGGAAGTATATTTTCTCTCATAGGTCCCATGTCACATCCAGTTGTCACTGACTAAATGCTGAAGTCTGAAGTGGCCTGTGACAATATTTTCAGGCAACTTAGTTAAGTTTTGATAGAATGAAGTTACTGACACTTGTGCAAATTTTGGAAATTATTACCATAAAAATTATTGGATGCATTCTAATATAGAAGTATCATAGTTTTGAAAACAATTTTCATAGTTTTTACTTTATATTGCAGCAATGTCTTGCATAATTGAAGCTTGGGACTACCTCCAGACTGTGGGGCTAGACAGAACTGCTTAGTGTGATAGTTCTGCCAGCCTTCCGTAACCAACCCTTTGGCGGACTGATTGAATTTTGCACTGAGGTTTAGGATTTGTTCAGCCCCTGCCTTCCTCATGCAGACACATTGTTGCCACCTTGGAACAGCTGACACTGGCACAACGTTCACAGCAATCTGTTTTGAATTGTATTTAAATTTTTTCACAGCTCTAATCATCATTTTATCACTGCTTTTCAGACATATTATATGCTACTATGCAAAATACCTTGTTTTGTTGGGTTTTGTTTTGGTTTGGCTTTTTTTCCCCAGACTTTTATCTGCTGTTTTCTTAGGACAGAGTGTTTTAGTCTCCTACTGGCATTTAGTCTTTAATGACACCATGAGAAAAACATAATGGTTTAGAATCTGTTACAGAATAGTTAATCTGAAAAGAGGTATCATACACCGCAGATAAGGCTAGCTAGGGCAGTGTCCATCTACTGGCCCTCGTTTGTTTTCAGATGGTCACCAGAGGTCAGTTTAACAATGTCCCCATTAATCCCTTTCTATCCGTTTAACTTTCACTACAAGAACAAAATTCCAAACACACACACAAAAGAGAGAAGGAAGAATGTGCTCATTGTGGTTCAACCGGAATTCACAAACACAGAAAAGATCCTCTCTATTGGCTGTTTCCTCCTGCAACTTGACTTCCGAAATAGGGCTACCCTTTTGTACAAGATACAAAAACAGAAATGCAAAAAAATCCCACCAGAAAGCATGTGACTTCCAGAATTGCCTGTAGCTTTACTGGCAGTGGATTGAGAAATATTTCTTCATCTCATGTTACATAATCATCCCTGACGCACTGTTTGTTCCAGCTCAGTGCTGTTTTCATCAGACAGGAACCACAAATGTAATGGAATATGGGGAGTGCCCCCCTGATGGTGCATGGGGGATTTTTGCCGCTTTTTTTTTTTTGGCAAGTTTCATAATTACGAAAGGTATTTAAAAATATGTGCTGGAACAAATATTTTTGAAATCATATTTCTTGTTAGCTGATGTTCTTCTTCACAGTGAACATTTCCTGTCTTTTTCCAGTAAGCACAGTGTTTACAGCACACTGAGATCCTGTTCTAATGAATGAAAGGAAGAAAGAGTAAATGAATGAATGAATTTATATTTGACATAACAGACCCTTAGGATAAATTCAATTTGCTGTAATAAAATTACACCAGGGTTTAATTTATCCTGTAATGTTTCAGTGGCACACTCAGGGGTTTACTTCAAACAACATGAAATCAGTGTAGCTTTCCCATTGATTTCAGTGGATCTGGATCAAGTTTCGGAAGGATGAAAAACTTGCTAATTACTTCTTCTTCTCTTTCTTATTCATAAAGTAAATAATTTTATGTAGGTAAAGCACTTCACTGGATAATCAGTCCTTAAACCTCTTAATCTTTCTTGTCACCGTATCACAATTTCTACTTAATATCCTAATACATACGATTTGCTCCTTCCGTGAAAAAAAATTACACTGGATTCCATGACTTGTCTAGTGGAGCAGCTGATCGCACTGCCTCAGAAAAACGTGAAAGGCTAAGCTGCACCTGAATCATAGTCTGATCACTGGTTGTCTTGTTTCAGGGTGGAGAGAGATAATTGACTCAATCTATAAATTATCACAGATTGTTCTCTCACTTTCATGTTCACCTTTAAATGTAACAATGTATTTAGTGAAGCTTAGGATGTGTCCTGGGCCTGATACTTGATATTTTCACTGAAAATCCTCAATTATATAAAAAAGAGTATGTTTATCAGATCTTCAGACAATATCATATTGGGAAGGCCTGAAAGCACTTTTGAAGATAGGATCAGAAATCGAAATAATTTTGATTATTTGAAGAAATGACCTGGAGGAAAAAAAAAATGGCATCCTTGTAAGAATAAGACCAAAGTCATACAGTTAGAAGGAATGATCTGGTTAAGGCAGGAAGGGGTAAATAAGTTGTTCTTTACAAGAGGTGGTAGAAATTGCATTGAGTTACTACCTGAACGTGAATCAGCAGTCATGCTGTAGGAAAATTAAATCAGACAAATGGGATTGTGATCTCGAAGATGAGGAAAAGTTAGCACTGGCAAGGTCTTGCTTGGAGTCTTCTGTCCAGGACTAGACAAAGGACTTAAAGAGAGGAATGGAGCGACTGAAGGCCATCAGAAGAGTAAGAAGAATGAAGAATTGATTAGAAAACATTGCTTAGAAGGAAAAATTGAAAGAACCAAGGTTATTTAGACTAGACAAGGGAAGAGAGAGGAAAATGTTATTAATAGTCTTCAAATACTTTAAAGTCTGTGTGCCCAGGCAGCGTGTTCCACGTGCATGCTGTTATGACCAAATGCAATGGTTTTAAATTTCAACATGGAAACATTGTTTAAGATGTCAATAAGTGCTTCATAACAACAAAAGCAGTGAAATACTGAAGTAGATTGCATTGGATAATCATGAAGTCTCCAGTTTTGAAGATCTTTCAGAATAAAATGCATAAACCATCAGAAGAACTATAGATACAGCTGATCCTCTCTCAGGCAGGGAGACAGACTGAGTCATCTTTCAAGATGTTTTCTAGCTCATTTAAGTCAGTTATGTCTAGGACTACTCTGGCCTGGTTATGTAGGCTTTTGTGTTGTTTAATCCAAGGCTTCAGCTACATCTTCTTGCTGTCCAATAGTGTTCTGTGTACCAGTGTGAGATAGGAAAAAAGAGCTATGCAAAACAGAATATTCAGGCCTCCAGTTTGGGCAAGAGGGAATCATAATCAATAAACAAGTTAAAATAGAACTCTTAAAATTATTTCTTAATATTTAAGTATTTAACAATAGAACATATACGGGCAGAAGACGTTTGCTGGATGCAAACCCATTGCAGTAAGGAAAATAACATGATTATCAACCTGTTTGAATGTTATATCTGAGAAGTATTCCAATGCATATAATCTATTATTGCTTTACCTACAGTGAAATCCTTGTGCTTACATTTCTTAAAAAAAAGAAAAAAGCCAACCCAAATAGCCACTCTCTAACACAAGGGACATATATGGACACAAGAACATGTATAAGGACCCTTCATTCACCTTCCTGCTGAGGGTCTGAAGTCCCACATAGGCTGGCAAGGAAGTGTATCGTGTATATTATCTCTGGGAAAGAGAGTTAATATGTTTTCCCCACCTCCATGGTAAGGGAAATAATGATGCTGGAATTCTGTCTGTTTCTTTAAGATAAAAAGCCGTGTCAAAAAGAGATACACATTAGGGATCAAATTTATGCTGGTTTACAAGATTAAGAGAATCTTATTTTAAATGAACGAAGCTCTCTGTCCAGAAGCATGGAGAGAGTTCAATCCACAAGATAGGCTGGTCATGGACATGCAGAAACCTTTGAGTACACAGGACACCACATGAAAATTTGAGGTGATAGCTTTGTACTGCCTTTTTTTGAAACCTATAGCATATCAGAAGGAGAACTGATAAAATCTAGAGAAGCTCAGGTCTTCTGTTTAGAAAAAAATAGTTTGAAGACTATGTAAGCAGACAGACAAGCAAGAATTTTGGTCTACATCTCAGGTATTAAAAGGTGAGAATTGAAGACCAAACACTACTTGAAAAACACCTTGAAGGTACAAAGGTGTTTTACCAGATAGTGAAATCATGAAGACACAAGTATAAGTAGGTCAGGGCCTCTTTTTTTATTGCTTGAAATACATTATTCTTTTCAAGACAGTATGGCCATCTTGAGTAAAAATCTTTCCCATTTTACTGTGTCTATTTTCTTTATGTAGCAGAATACCTGAAAGAAAAAGAGCTGAAGGTTTATAGTCAATTACCATGACTATGTTCAGATTAGGAGAACACTTCTATAAGAGATATTTAGGTGACTACAGGATGACTTTTCTGAACTGCTCTTTCAGCCTTGCTCTTGCATAATCACTGTTCAAGGGTATGTTTTCTGCCAAGGATACAAGTAAACTAAAGAGTGTGAAGATTGCAAAAGGAATCATATTTCAACTGGTGTCACCAGAAGACATTCTGGCTGAGTCATCCAGGGTTTCTTTTGTTGCTTTCCAGGGTAGATGTACGAAAACTATGGCTTCATCATTACTTTACACCATCAGCATATCATGCAGCGAAGCTATTCACCAGGGACTATACCGCACTAGTTTTGGACACTTAGCAAAAGAGCTAACCTCAAAAGCTAGGTTGTCAAATCCCCTGTGTTTGCTGCCCAGCAATGACTGAAGTCCCTGAGCCCCGAAACTTGTCTAGATGGTGCAATGCAGTGTCATATGGAGATGCTGACAACAGCTCTACATGAATTCACTCAGGTGCCAGCAGTTTTATGAGCCGTAATATTAACCCAGTCAGAACTCTGTACTAACTCTGTTTACTTCCAGTATCCAAGCTGGATTGTTTAGAGTTGGTTCAGGTAAATGTGCACAGTCCTGCATTATTTCTACCACTAGGAAGGAGTCACACCTGTTACCCTTTTCTAAGAGGGGGAGAGCACACTATGTGTTCTCTGAACTGTGTATAATCTAGAACAACGCACAGGAAAACAATAATAAATTTCACTATCAACACCACTAGTTTCCAAGCAGGACTACAAAATCATGATTAGTAATAGACTGACTCTGATTTGAACATACTGAACACCTGAGCAATGTGTCCTTAGATAGGGCAAAAATTCATTTCTGAAACCCATCAAAATCACATAGCAAGGTCATTTCCACATAAATAAATGAATTGAAGAAATGTAAGTATAAATGCAAATATAGCAGTATACCAGGGCAAGAGACCCACAAATACTGGTAGCCTGGGAAGGATTTTAAGCCAGACTTTAGCCGTTACAGTCACGCTGATGAATTTAGATGTTAGATAATTGATTGCAATGACTATTAACAATATTAACCAATCCATGCTCCAATTTGCAAGCTCTGTTCTGGTCTTGGCAAGTACACACTGTTGGTAAGGATATGTCAGTGTTGTCCCTCTTACCCATGGGAGGCTGTTAGCAGTGTCAAACATGTAAATTAGAATAGTTACATGTCATGAGGTTCAGTTTCTATAGGCTATTATGTTTACTGCTTTTGCTGCACCAGCACAGAGCTGCACAGAACAGAGAAATGCAGAGGAGAGGTTACAAAGGTAAATGAATAACCAATGGTTAACAGTCTTTATTTCTAAGCTTTGTCCACAGCAACCAGCAAATAGTAGGATGCCTGCACTGGAAACAGGTGTCTTATGTGCCATGTCACATTCTTTGCTTCTTTGAGAAGGGGGTCTGTGTGCCATCTGTTGGACAACACTTCTCCTGGTCAACAGATCCCCTTTTCCTCTGGGGAGAAGCATGCACAGCCTTCAGTAAGAGTCAGAAAATCACGTCAGCTCTCTGATTTTAGAATATATTGGAGGGGAGGCCTGAGAAGTGGGCCAAATTTATTTGCTCAGCTGACAGCATGATAGGAGTTGCTGTTAAAAGGAGCCACTGGATGTTAAAAAAAGGTCCTCAACATTCCGTGCCAAATCCTCCTATCAGGCTTGCATGAGTTCATATCAGGTCACTGTGGGATTTCTTTCTTCTCATAACACTGACTTCATTAGTTTCCATGACCTATCTGAAACAGTAACATATATGGAAAAAACCCTAAATTTAGATGTATGACTAATCTGCTTTTGTTTTCCCTTTCCTGGATCCTCTTTCATATACAAAGTGGAAGTTCAGCTTTGCTGCAAAACATTATTTTGCTTGTTATAATTCCAGAGCATTGGCCTTATATCTGGTGTTCTTTGTGTGTATTGACGCTAATTGATAGTAACAGGGCTGTGACACTGCAGTAAGTTTTCCCACAGTACATACGAAGCCACTGCAGGTTAGGCTGCCAGCCAAGTCAGTTAATGCTTCCCTTTGCATTCCTTTCATCTCCCCAGAGAAGAGCTATTTTATGGACACCTGGCAGTTAAAGGTCCAGGACGTTATTGCCTCTGTTGTTGCTGTTAAAAAACTTACCTAGAAATGGTGTCACTGTACAATTCTATCTCAGAAGCTGTAACTCATAAAGGAAAAAGTATCTGAAAGGCTTAGCTACACAATTTGTCATTAAAGCTTTTACTTAATTTAATTAAAACTATAATTGGCCATTGAAAAAAAATTGACAGCAGATATACTGCTTGACCTAGGACTGATAAGATATAATAATGAGATGAATAGAGTGTATTCTTCTGTGTACAGATAGCAACTTCACGCTATATCAGATGAATATGTGACATGCTTAATCTCCATCTTTTTTTAACTTCCCCACCTGTACTGCAGTTCCAAGACAAACAAAGGGAAGTGAGAATAAATAAGTACCTGGCTCATACAGCTGCTAATGAACTTGGTGTGCCCCATTTCATGTAACTGAGCCTGCTTATTTGTCACTGCGCTCATGTCTGTGTCTACAGATTTGTGTGAGTGTCCTCAGAGTAACTCTAGTAGGAAAACTGTCTCAAAGCACATTAAGTCATGTGATGCCTTTTTATTTTTGTTTTCCCTT
>Ga0181612_100930_pt1 | contig 34940 bp, 19 predicted proteins | sample HoacroProtozoa21_FD_119630 | JGI IMG/M metagenome (GOLD analysis project Ga0181612, IMG submission 119630) | Hoatzin crop microbial communities from Cojedes, Venezuel. Combined Assembly of Gp0051906, Gp0051904, Gp0051908 | reverse complement strand
TTTTTTTTTTTTTTTTTAGCCAAAAGCGTTCAGAGCCTTATCGTTTAAAATAGTAATTAGTTTAGTTTGTTTTTCAGAAAAACTCGGTTTTATTGAGAAGGCTGCTGTAAGGCCTCCACATGGTCTGACTCCTGCTGTTAAATGTTGACGGCTCAGATGCAGATGGCTTTGGGTCAAATTCTTGAGTCTGAGAAGTGAAAGCACTCCAGTTACCAAATATACAACCCTGTGAGTCACAAGCAACTGCTGAAGGATGGGGAGTGATAACAGCAGATGTTTGCAGTGACACTGAATTCATGAGTCACTCCAAGTAACACTGCACTAGCAGGAAGCTGGGGTTTTCCCCCGCTAAAAGGAGCCTATGAATAGTCTAGAATCGATAGAGATCTTAAATCATAAAGTTTGGATCATTTTCCAAAGAAATACTGTAAAATTAAGTGACTCATTGTGTCTTGAGAAGTAATTTTGTTGTTTATCACTTTCTGTGTGTTTGCAGTAATTCTGAGTTGCTAGGCATAATTTTCAATTTGCATGGTAGCTGGAGGTGCTGCTACAGTGATCGGCTCAGGATAGTCTGCCATAAAGGCATTTAATTATGAGTTTATGGGTTAAAATAGTTTGAGCTCAGCAGGTGGTTTTCTTAGGCATCCCCTTCACTGCTGCGTGTGTCTACATTGCTGTTGGAACTTTGAGAATCATTTTCAAGACTTTAGTCTGTCTGAATATGCCGCAGCAGCTAGCACAGCACATTCATGATTGATTTTCTTGGCTTGTAAGTAAGCCTGTAATGAATGATCAGTATTGAGTATAACATTCAATAGCATGGGGGGTGCAAATGGGAGAGTTAACTAGTTGCTGGAGAGAGAGAGATACTCTTCAGCACTGAATTTCACTCCACACAGACCACAAACAAGCTACTACAGCCATAGTTACAGAGTTCGGTTTGGGGTTTTTTTTAATTCCATTGATGAATGCTTCTCTGTCTGCTTCTGTGTGTTTTTCTTTGGTTAGTGTCTGTGTTATTGGACAGTAGGCTTTCAGTGCTTCAGGCCCACCTAAATTGGGCAAGGCTGAGAACAGCGCCAATGTTACATGTCAAAATGTCACAGAGAATCACCAAAGGTCTTGGTTTGTAATATTAGAAAGAACAGTGACATCTCAGTAACATCTTACTATTTTTCAATGCTTCTGCCTATTGTTGCATTGGTATCTATGGAACTTCAGTGTCAGAGAGGTAGGGAGAACTCCACCATTTTTTCATAATTTGAAGTAGAAACCTGGTAAAAGTTGAAGAATCAAAAGAACACACAAGCCTAGTGTTTGGATTTTGACTCCAGGGCATTATGAATTGACTTTATCTGTTCTACTCTCAGGTGGATGCCGTGTAGCTCCAAACTTCTTAAAGCTTCTAAGAAGTTTCTTGCTCAGATGATCCCAAAGGAAGGATTTCAACAAAGCATGGGCCCGTAGGGAATTTTGGAAACCAGTTTCCCTGGAATACTGGAAAAAATCCCAACTAAAATGGGAATTTTGATTTGGAGGCATTTGTCTCAGACTCCTAACTTCCTGAGCATCCGTAGTGTCTGTACTGATGGTAAGTTGTTGGCACATTTGGACACTTGATCCTGGCAAAAGCAACAAGTTGATTTGTAAGATCACACGTCACAGATGCTTTGTAACTGCCTTGTTAATAGAGCCTTTATAATTTCCACAAATTGTTATGCTGTTAGTCTGCTTTTTGTATTGCTACGTTGGATACAGTGGGTACAGTATCATTTTGTATGGGTGATCAGACAAAGGTTCCCTGGTTCAGTGAGTTGTTTAACTCAGTAGCAATCTTTAGCCACCAGTCTTAAGATATGTTACTGGTCTTCATGTGGATCATTAGATCCGGAAAGAGCTATCTTGATGATCTTTTATGTCTCCCAAGTCTGGAGAAGACAGATGGGGAAACCATTATGTGTCTTTTTTAGTCCTTCTTCTTTATTAATGTGGACATGTTAGATGCTGATACTTAATGGTATGTACTTTATGGTATGGTATGAGAGTTTCTCATACTTCCCTCCTTGCCAGTAGCCATGAGTGAACATTTCCTTTGGCAGAACAAATAACCTGACTGCTTTAAATCCAGATGCTTCAAAATGGACTGAATACTTGGAATGGCAACAGATGGGTTGCATCTTCACTGACAATAAGCAATCAAAAACCCAGAGTGAATTTCCATTTGTTTATTCTTAAATTTGTATCCATCGGAGGACATTCCTGTAAATATTTCAAAATCTCAAATACTCAAGGATGTCCTAATGTGGTGAAGCGTGTTTATGTCCGTGTTGAGATACTTGTTGAGTTTGATGCTTGCTGACAAGAATTTTAATCATGGTCATTTAGCTACCTTCTGCTAGTGTTTTTAAAATTTGATTCAGCAAGTAGGCAATATTAAAGTGCTAAATCTTGAACATCATGCACAATATGAGTTTTCACATCTTATTAAAGAAAACCCTTGAAAATTATGATCTCAGTGATGCAACTCAGAGTAGCAGCAGTGCAGACAGCAGTGTCCAAAGTGTTGTGCTGCTTTTATCTGTGATATTGGAAAGAGCTTTCATGCAGAAACAGGCTGTGTGGGCAATAAATGTGCCTCAGCAATCCAGTGGTTTCCCTATCTGACTTAGTGTTATGAAAGCAATTATATAGGAATGATCTTATAAATGACAAATGTCCTCTGCACAGATTGCTGAGAGAATGGCCAGGATTGTTTATCTTGTTTGTTCCAAGATAAAGCTCTTTCCAAGTGAGAATCCCATGATACAGGTTGTCTTAAGCTGAGTTGTTGGTGTATTCTAGCATTGCCGCATGAAGTTATAGAAGACAGTACAAAGCCTTCATCTCCTAACAGCAGCTACTCCACTGATCTTATTGCTTACTCTCAGTGCTCAATTCTGAAATAGGATGTGTGGAGAGAGATCTTAAAAAAAAAAAAAGAAAAAAAAGGCATTCAGGTTCAGCCACTGTAAAAACTGCTGGAAAACACCACGTCCTCTCTCTCACCAGCATTCATTGTCATTGCAAGCATAATAAAAAAGCAGAAGATACGATCACTACTGGCAATACTAGCAGAAGTGTTTTGACAGTTATTAATGTACTGGAGCTTAGTAACATTTTAATGTAACAGTTTGTAGCTTGCAGCTGTAGTGAAGTTTTCCTTGAACGAATACCTGTCACACAGATAGTCTTGGTTTTCAATGTGTTACTGGAAATACTGGTTAACTCAAGCGAGATCAGAAATGTGACACAGCAGAAAACAGGTATAGCAGAAGTAATTATAATATGTAATATGTAAACACAGGAGTAGTGCAACTTGCCAGATTTCCCACGGGCAATTTCAAGTTCTCATGTACCTCATATTCTCAACAAGCAAGACTCTGCTGATACTCTGTTGAGAAAGGAAGATAAGTACACCATATACAGCTCGGTAGTCACAAACCTTGGAACAACTGTGACATTAACTCGAATGGAATTACTGACATCATACCAGAATTACATCAGTGGAACAAAATCTGGCCCTGCATTTTTTTTCAAATGCTTTGGGCCATATTAAGCACTTTGATTGGTTGAAGTTTTCAGTTTTTTACAGAGTTGTCAGCAAAACTAACAGCAGCACACTTCTCTGGACTCACCAGAAAAGGTCAAAAGAACAGTATGTATATGTGTGTACATTAGTATGTGTATATACATACTGTATGTATATGTATATCACAGAATCACAGAATGGTAAGGGTTGGAAGGGACCTCTGGAGATCATCTAGTCCAACCCCTCTGCCAAAGCAGGGTCACGTACAGCAGGCTGCACAGGACCTCGTCCAGGTGGGTTTTGAACATCTCCAGATAAAGAGACTCGACAACCTCTCTGGGCGGCCTGTTCAAGTGCTGTGTCACCCTCAAAGTAAAGAAGTTCCTCCTCATGTTCAGATAGAAATATACATTTATATACACAGCCAATATTAGCAGGTGGAAAATATGTTGAATCTTGTTACAACAGTGAAGCTTATTTCGGTAAGATCTTACATGCATTTAATAGTGTATGGTCTGACTTGTTAGGAAAATATCAGCATATTGCACCTTAGATAGAAAATACATTTGGTGAATGTCTTGTTTATATTGTATTGTAGATACGTAACATACATGCATGTGTTTGTTATTCCTCCCTCTGCTTGTTCTTAAATTGAACAATGAGAAACTAGAGATTTCAAGTCAATAATTAAAGTAGTGGAACATGTACCTGAAAGGAAAGAGAGTCTAGAATAAAAAACGTGGAGAACAACTACTGAGAGTACCTACTACTAATTTAGCAATTACTTTAACAAAGAGCACAAAGGAGTAGTCATACTCACAAGTGCAAGGACTAAAATTAAGTCTGGACCCTACCTAAGATCTGTGAAATAGTTCTTTATATTTGTCCTGTATATTTGCATATAAAACACTCACCACCTGACTCAAGGGGAGAAAATTCAAGCTTGAGATACTGAAGATATAACTACATGGCACAATGCAGCAGTTTGGTGCTATGTTATGCTCAGTCTAAAAACTGAAAAGTGAAACTGCCAAATGAAGGCAATTTAATGTTTAGTTCTCATTTTCCAACTGATTATTTATACTGCATTATGTTTAATCTTCCTTAGGAACCTCAGAGTATTAAAAGTGCATGTGCACTTAATTACACAGAATTTTCAAATAGTGTAGTTCTTTCTCCATGGAAAAACTGTTCTTACTGTAACAGTGTGATTGATAATAGCACATAGATTTAATTATATGTTATCATGCACAGAAGCAAAGAGCTTTCAGATCTGAATCTGTAGCATCTATTAGGGTGAAAAATGAGGACAAAAATGTCAAATCTTTGTGAGAAAACATATTGCTGACATATTTATTCTACATGAAAATAAACACAGAATGGCTGCCAGGCTCTTCATGCAGTGAAGTCTTAATATATTAAATGATCAGCTAACAGAAAGAGACGTGACAGAAACGTAGCTGTCTGGACAAAGAGGCCAAGCAGCTGTAAATAGTAGTTGTAAGTTTCAACTGCAGTTCCATCATGTATTTGTACTAGTTGAGTAGAGATATGCAAAAGCGATGCAAGTTGTTCATTCTTGCTGCAAGAGAACGTATGATTTCTATGAATGCATTCTTACAATTCTTGATACATAGTGCTCTCTGGCCGTGGGAAAAATAGTCATACTCTCCTTTGTTTTTGAAGTTACATGCATGGAAACTACCTTCATTAATCCCTTCATGCTTTGAACACCCTTAGCTTTGTTTCAATCCTCCAATAACTTCATTTCTTTAGAACTGGAAAGACATTTCCAAATTTCAGAACAAGATATAGATCATGATTTTCAAAGCTGTTCTATCAGGACTCGGAAGTCAAAGAGCTTTGGCAAAGTGATCCTCCCCTCCCCTCTCCCTCTTTAAATTCGAGTCAACCAAAATGCATAAAAAAGAAAAAGGATCAGAATGTATCAAATAAAGGGTAAAGAAAAGTATATGCTAGACTGTATTATAGAATTATATAGAATATTATCTTAGCAGATATATTAGCATTAATTGGAGACTATCTGTTCTAAAATGCACACACATTAAAAGGCAAGTTAAACATGTGGTTGCCACTGACTTCCTGTTCCCAGCTTTTAATATTTGTGTAAATACAGGTTTTATTTTACTTCCTTACCAGTGGAGGTCAAAGCTTGTACTTAATGGATTCTCGGTTCACACACTATATTTGTTTTTCATTCTATATCTGGTAATAAAACCTGTCTGATTATTTAATAAAGCTGTGATGTAACAAGGGGCAAATTACTTTTTCTAAGTCCGGTTTGAATATTAGTTACAAACTACAGATGTAGCTCATCTTCATGGCAATTATGAGTATAGCAATTAGGAGGACTTAGGCTGTTTTCTGTTCATGTGGGTTAATGAACTGAGTTCTGACTAAGCAGAAACATTTGAACCACAGCTGCTTTCATGTGTAGTGCTTTCCATTCCTTTACTGTATTGTATGGAGTCAAAATGCATGCTGCCTAGGAGAACAGCTGACATATAACTCGGGGTAATTTCCGAATTTCCCTTAGTAAAGGAATACTGGTTAATTGTTAAAGCCTAAAAGCTGAAAAAAAAAATTGAGTTGTGCTTTCCCAAATTTTTGCTCATAGGATAAATTCTCTCCATGCAACAAAACCCAGAAGAAAAAAAATAAGTTAGGAATTAAAAAAAAAAAAAATTATCAACATTTTCTGTCTGGGCAAAAAAGGAGCACACCACATTTGGATTTGGTTCAGCATAATGTCTAATCTGTCTCTAGACTTTGGTATGAGGTCATGATGAATAGTCAAGAAGTAGCAAGAAGGAATACCTTTATTCTCACTACCAGAAACAAATGAAAATGAGAGAATCAATGTCTTCCTCTACAGATTACTTAATCATTAGAAGATAAATTTGACCTTAAGTGATACTGCACAGATTTTGTTCACAATTTCATTCTAGTGTTCATAATTATAGTGTTTAAGGGAAATTTTAATTACAAAGTCACACACAAGAATCGAGACTTAGAAGACAGGCATGAGTAAAGGAGACATTGCCTCTATGGTTTCTCTTTCCGCAATTGTATCATTCTGTTATTTTCTGTCAGTACTGTAGCTAAAATGACCAGAATTTAGGATTAAGTGTTAGAGAACAAACTGTGCAGCCCAGACGGCTCCAGAGATCAGAATGCCAACCAGTTTGAATCCAGCATCAACAATACAAAAATCAGGAGCAGGAGAAGAGAGTGTGGGAGATGAGAGCAAATGGAGTTTGCCTTCCCTGTGTTCCTGTGCACAAGAAGGATAACATGATATCATGTGAGAGGGCACTCTCACAGTGGCGGGCCTTGCATTGTTTTGTGCAGGGCTTTTTTTTCCCTTCCCATGTTTTACTCCAGAAACACTTCAAATAGTTTGTTCACATTTGTCTTTAGGGCAGCGGATATGCTTCAGAGAACTGTGGGAGTGGCAGGCTTTCTCAGCCTCTCGTGTTGGCAGGGTACAGAGAGTGAATGACACCAACTGAGGTCTGCACAGCCATAGTATCTGAGATATTCATCAAAGTGAATGCCAGAGGCATAAAGCCAACATGGGGAGGTCTCAGGCCATTGTCCCCAACAAATTATAATTAAAAGTTAAGTACCAGTTGATGAAGTCTTTATCGCTTTTAGAGGCAAGTGTTTTAAATTATTTTCTACATTTTTTTCTTGACAAGTATATGGGAAAGACTTGACTTTACAGTCATGTAACCACAAAAGTACTTTTGGAACAGTGCAAGAGTCCTACTTTTGGAACAATGAAAGAGTGCTGTTATTTCTTAGTTTGTATGCACTTTTCATCTATACGCACTGCAAAATAAGAAATTAAATCCTTCACAACATCTATAGCCACTATGGTTCTGTACGTTGCAACAGAACATAATATATGTTGTTAAATGAAGTACATTTAAATATCTGTAGTCAGAGAGCCAAGGACAGCAGAGCTGGCTCCAAGTGAGTGGCAGCCCTAACAATCTACTCAAAAGTGTTTTTTCTGGTTGTGTGTGAGGTATCTCGTGTATTTTGAAGACTGTATCTGATAAATTCCAGAATTTTAGGCCATTTTCTCAGTACTGAGAAAGAGAATTCTCTCGATTTTGGTGACCAAAATGAAAGCAGGAAGTGTGAATTTCTGCTAAAATCATGAGGTGGATTATATAGTGTCTGATGGCACAATCACACTGGATTTCTTTTAAGTACTGTTTGGGGAAGGAGTTTGAGTGTACAAAAAGCATGAAGAGAGGCGTGTAGGAAGGCACAAAGAATGGATAAACATATCGGAGGTTTCTAAAGGTGGGACATAGGCTGAGGATAAGGGCGTAGCTGGTTATGACTTTTTTGTGAATATTTCTCAGGCAAAAATTTCTTATTGACCACAATTGGAACATTCTGAGAATGTGTATCTGTTTTACTTCAGTTTCTTTGGAAAGCGTCTTGGCAGCAGAGGCAACCAGCTGGCTACGTAGTGCCTGCCTGCCTGATTGCCTGCCAGCTACTCAGACGACTAGACAGGAGCCTCTGACGTGTGCGGTAAGTTTAGCCTAGAGAAGCAGCAGTGTATGGGATCCTTCGCTCCCCGGCTAAATTACCTGAAAGAACAATGAGAAACAGGTAGACAAAATGGGAGCTTTTTTTCTTATCTTTAGGATAGCAATGCCAGTTATGTTGAACTTTCAGTTTATTTTGACATAGTGGCATGGTTAATGAAATTAGCTTGTGTAAGGTGAAGCACTAATGCTTCCCCATTTCATTCTGACTTGACTAGTCATTGCATCCCTCTTTTCCGTCCTGTCATGTGTTCGCAATACTGAATTTCATAGCCTTTATTTAAACAGTTTTATGTAAAACACTTAATACTGACTACTTGTCTTTCTTTCTTTAATTTTTCATTTAAGCTATTTTTTTTGTGTGTGAGAACAGACCAGGACATAAAATATTCAGTATGTGTTGCAGCATAGGAAGATTTCCTTTTCATTTCTTTCTACTGTAGTGGAGAAATAAAAAATACCTCACTTTTTTCCACAGTAGTACAGGGAAGAGGTTACTTAGTTCTTTTTTTGGTTGTCTGTGTCCAGGACAAAATTCTCATTCATTAATTGTTTAAAGCTTTGTTCAGTCTGTAGCTGAATTCTGTTTATATTAATAATTTGAAAATTTTTGTGACAGATGCAGTCAGAATATATTCAGTTGTCCCAGGAGGAATTTAGTGTTTCTGCCTTATACAGCAGAGATACGGCTGTTCGGTCAAAATCTTGGGTGATATGGATGTGTTTCTGCTATTATTAAATGCAAAATTCTTTAAGGAAAATGAGATATTTCTGAGGAGCTTCCCCATTTGTGACTATTGCACAGTGTTTAATTTTCTACAATGTGGTCTTACCAAGATTTAAAAATGGATTAGATACTGAAAGAAACGTTCTGTCATACCTATTGTGAAATTTCTATGGCAAATTTATGGTGCTCTTTTGGACAGGATATTGGATAAAAATTGGCATGAAATCTCCTTCATGTGGCAATTCTATTTTCCAAATTCATGTTTGAAGGATTTCAAACTTCTTTCCACATCTGTATTCATACCATATTCAAATATGCACATAAATGATGCTATCATGAATTTTCTAAAATTTTTTCTGAAGGCCAGTCATCTACAATAATTTGGAAGTTAAAATATATATGACTTTAGTATTGTTGTGTAGAAGCAGTATATCTTACAATGATTTAAAATTTGAATAAGATAGAAAATCAAATATTGGAGCTCAAAGAAAAAAACCTCACCAGATCAGCTGTTGTGTCAGATTGCTATCAGGCTGTAGCCAGTATCTTACACACCAGAAAGAGCAAAGGAATCTTACAGGCACAAGCTTCCAAAGTCAGAAATTACTTGAACACCCACAAGGCCTAGGGCTAACCAAATCCTGTATTTTGGTTTGACATTTTATAAAGATATGTAGTGATTTATCCAAATATATGCAAGGCTGCTAAAATTATACACAAAGATGGAGCATGTTACTGGCAGTGGAACATTTTCTTAGGGATCTTCATAAAAGCATCAAAATATTCTAGAATTGACATACGCTTAATTTCCTAGATGAATTAAACTGTGCAAGGTGATCTGTTACTTAATTATAAGTGTTATGACTCTTTCACTATGCATAATTTCTGGCTTAACTTATATTCCTTTGGCATTTCAAAATCTTCCAGAAGTATACATGATGCTGGAAAGTAAACTATACCTAATACTGAAAACCTTTTACTGCATAATGTATATGGCCACAATAATTTCTGCTCACCTGTACAGTGCCGGTTTCTGACAGTCAATGTTGTTACTAAATCAGTTGTAATTATGACATGGAAAAACCCCCCATTAATTAGAGGCGTCATTCTCTCACCAGAGCTGGATAGACAATCTTAAGCAAAGCACTTCCACATGAAATAATTGTCTGTGTACAGCAGCAAATGCTTTTATCTTGGTCTGGAGTTCTGACTTAAATGTAGTTGTAGACAGCTGCTTTTGATTAGTTGTATTTACATCATCATTGATGTCCTCATAAAAGATCAGGTTACTTGCTGAATCATAAGTATTTAGGCTGATTCAGTGACATTCCTTGCAGGATATCTGGAGGTAAAATCTTTATTCTGACTTCTCAAGTAGAGTAAGTGTCAGCTAAGAACATTGCTACAAATATGGGGAACTGAAAACAACAAAATTCTGGATAAGTATCTGTAATAACTTTTGCCAGTATTTGCATTTCATGAGTTCTTCTTAAGATTCATATGATAAAAGCATAAGAGGTTTTGGTAAACATAAAGTCTACAGAGAAAAGCTTGAAGGCACAGTAATGGAAGAAGAAAATTAGCTGTTAGGTGGTATATAAGGGCTTTGGTACACGTTACCAGTGATCTTAGTTCCATGAGGTATCAGACTGGTACCGTTGATAGCAAAAATGTTGCTCTCAAGTGCCCACCTCTGGAAATGAGCAAGTCATGGAATGTTCATTGATATCAGCTGTTTTAATTTATTACTGTTTGACAGAAAGCTTATGTAGATATATAAACAAAAAAATAGATACCTATTTGGCAACAATGGTGAAATTTTTTTTCATCTTTTCTGTCAGAGCAAGGAAAGTTTCTGTGTGACAGTATCAGTGAACAAGTTTGAGTTAATAGGGAGCACTACAGTTGCTGATCTTCATAGAACAGTTATTTCCTAAAGTGTGAAAAATTAAATTCTGTTTTGGATATCATTAATAAGAACTTAGAGCTGGTGTGCAGGAAATTAATGTACTATGTGCAGTTATGAAACCTTAATAATTATAAATTTCTTTTAGTATCAATCTAATTATTCAGGCTGTTTTGAGGACTTAGTATTTTTGCACTTTGATCAAGATTTTCAGAAGTGACAAGTGATATGGGATATTTATGTTGACACCTTCAGGAAAAGGTCCTGTTTATTCAGAAAGTGCTGAGCAGTTACCATGCACTTTTAAAGTATATGAACTCACACATCCCAGAAGGGAGCTACGTAAAAGTCACATACAGGATTTAAGTATTGCATTCAAGTGGTAATTCTCACAGTTACATTTAATTTTAAAAGTTCGATTACTCTACATTAAGGTGAAATTTGTGAGAAGGATCTGCAAACAAGAAAATGATACATTAAGTGCAACAGAGTCAAAGGTGGTGAAATTGTGCTTGTCTTATCTTGTGGAGGACTTTAATACTAAATGTTCACAATCCAGTTGAAACCATGGGATATGCTAATGATCAGTATGTAGATGGAGTCAAATACTTCACGTAAAATTCTTTCCTAAATATCTGGGGTTTAACTAAACAGATTTTTTTTTTCTCACCAAAAATAATTTTTTCTTGATTTTGTTCATCATCTACTTCGTTTTGTTATAAGGCAGATGCAGAAAATTTTCAGCAGAAATTTTGGAATTTAAGGTCACAATTCTATTATCAACATCCATATACTTTACCCTTCAGTTGGTGGGGGGGTGGGGGAGGGTGGGAAAGAAAAGGCAAAAAAATAAGGCAGACCTTGATTTCAATTAAAATTGAATCATTTTGTATATTTACAACCAGTTTGAGCCAGGGCTGAAACTACATTAAAGGATGGTCACTGTCTCTCCTGTGCTTCTTTGCACCACTGAGAAGGGATAACTCTGAGAACATGGTGAGGAACCAGTTTTTAAGCAAAGGAATGATACCAGAGAAGGATGAAACAATAGGAATCCCGGAAAGTAATTAATTACATAGAATAAGTATTGCATAGGTGAAATGGGAAAGGCTGAAGAGATTCATATGGAGAAGTAATCCATACTTTTCATATTTTATGGGGAAAGTGGTATTCTAATTAGACTATTTTTTCCTGAAGTAATTACTGTGCTGGTGAAGAAAGACAGGATCAAGCGAGTGAAGTTCTTCTTGTGTTGTGTCAGTTCAGTGGTGGCAGTGATACAATGAACATATCCAGTGCATTCAATGTTTCACCACTGATATGGAGAGATCCAAGTGTTGTAACAGAACTGGAACTGATCTCTTGAGATGTTGGTGGGAAGGTGGAATGAACTTGTCAGAGTTGCCAAGGTACCACAGTTCAATAGCCTTCCCCATTTTGTAACATAGATTGCCCTCTGCCCTTGACAGTGCTATGGTGGTAGGCGAGAGCTTACTTAGCTCCCCTGCAAACTCAGGAAAGCAGCTGTGTTGTTCTTGTACTTGTATCATGGACAGCCCTTTTTACCGAGGCAGATTTTATCATTTTGCTTAAAAAGTCACACAAGGGATGAACACAATCACTCAGGAGAGTGAACAAAAGTTAATGAAAGAAGAGTTAATCAAAAAATCTGAGATCTCTATCTCTGTTCACTCTTACCATCTTTTATCCACACATTCTTTCCAGCAGTTCTAAAACTCCTGCACTTCATTCTTCCACTTTGTGTACTGGTCCAATATTATTCCTCTCCTTATCAGATAGTGATCATAATTTGTCTATTATTTATCTTTTTGCTTATTGCTTTTGGGTATAATACCAAATTTGTTCAGTAAATGAAGTTAAATGTGTTTGAGCTGTTACAAATGGAAGTCATTATAAAAACCATGTAAGAATGATAAAATGATAATGAAGTGGAGGAGGTTTGTGTTTTCTTTTTTTCTTTTCTTTCTAAATGGCATTTAGGTGTGTTGAACTTGATAAAGAGGAGATCCTGTTTGGCGGGTGCTCTGCTGTTGCAGTTTCTGAAAGCCATGGGAATGAGGGAGGGCATTGCAATTCTATATATATAAAGCATCCAAGCTTGAAGAGGTAAACCTAGAAAGTGGCAGCAGCAGCGGCACTGCCCATTTGGAACTGAGGAGAGTACTGAAAAAACTCTCCAGTTAGGGCATGCATCATGTTTCCGACAGTAATACTGCTCATCTTCTGCAGCTTTCTGCAATCTGCTGGTAAGTCTAAGATGCCTGTCTTCATCTTGGTGTATGATTTGAAGGAAAATACACATGTATTGAAACAAAGTGGATGACTCCATTGTATCATTGCAGCACATGTGGTTCAGGTCTTGCTTTTCTTTCCCATGACCATCAGAATTAAGCTTACACATTTTCTTGTCCCTCGCTGCATCTTTAAAAAACAACTGCATATTTAATAAATACATGACTGAAATGGAACTATTTGTTCTTCTGTTTAGAAACATGGTTACTGATTTGTTGGGTTATTCCCTAGACACAGGGAATATTTTTTTAATGGACTTACGTTGTGTTTCCGAGCTGCCGAGTGCCTTCAGCTTTCTGATCTTCACGATGCAGTACTGTAGTGATGTCATTGTGGAAGCTGTATATCTTCTATGTAGAGTGATGATCAAAACCTTTTTTCTTTGCTATGCAAACTGCAAAAAGTATTAAGTATGAGCTATGGGATGGCATTACTTTCTTGAAGAAGGATGTAATAGAAATAATCCTGTGCTGGAAAACAGGCAAATGATTCCAGTCTAAAAACGTTACATGGCTCTTAAAATATTCCTCCATATATTATTCAATAGAATTCTTTAGTCTTTTAAAGGACTCTCTTACTTTTTTGATCCAAATCATCTTAATGTCAGGTGAGTGTGTAGTTGTCTAAGAGACTTGACAAGTAATTTCATTGACTATGTAGCTACTCTGCCTTCTTACTCGTTACTCTTGCTATAGTGTTTTCAATGGATTCTTTTGAGAGAGCGCCTTTTTTGCCATGGTTTGGCATTGCTTCAGATAATGGTTTCTTTTTACCTGTTCTGTATATTCCCTGTAGTTACCAATTGTTACAGTTCTGATTTCAAGAACATGTTGCAAGCTGCTAAAAAGCATATTTCACTTGCTTTATGTTGACAACAAAGTTAAATTTATTTCTTTTGTATTGTATTTACTACATTTAATGGACCATAAAGTTCAAATTGCACGAGGACATGTATTACTCTGAAATCACTGACTTTTAAACTGTAGTACTAAAAAAAATCAAAATATAAGCAACTCAACTCTTTTGTAGACTCAGAGCCAATTTCTAATCTCAGCTATATTGTTATAAATCAAGTATAATTCCATTCACTGTGTTAGCACCATTGTAACTAAGATCAAGTCAAGTACCTGAGCATGGGTCCTAACCCCAAGTGCAGATGCCTGCAAGTTCTTAATCTACATGATTTCATATGTGAGGTGAGTAGATGTATTACTATAAATACTAATACTTGCAATCAAATGAAAAATTACTGTTGACCCCTACTCAGCCACAAGCTTTATGTATAAACTTGGCAATTACAAATAGGGCCTCATCTGTAAAGGACTGTGCTATCTAGGATGGAACTTCAGTTGAATTTAAACACAAAAGCCAAAAACTGGGGTCTAGAAAATTCTTACAGAACAGTCTTCATTCTTTGGGATGTATCAATGTTTTGGGGCCTTAAAATGCCATGTGAGATTGGAGACTATGAAAACAAATAGGGACTTCATTCTGTTAAGGAAGATTTTGAAATCAGACAAATTTTGGGGGCATATCTGAACCACAAGATCTTGATCTGTATGTTCTAAAACTGGCAAACGTGCAGGATGGTCGTTGTTTTAAACACTAGATCTAAGTCTTGTCTCTTTAGAATGAGTTAAATCAGAACAATGACTCCAATTCTCCTTATCATGGATTTGCACCCAAATTCCATACTTTGAGTCTGTCTCTAACTAAAAATGTAAATATTCATTGTAAGACCACATATTTGAGGTGAAATCTGATGGAAACTGGAAGACCCACTTCCTCTTGATAATTCAAAAAAAGCAGTAAACATGCCTTAGCCTTGATCAAAAAAAAACCTACAGAAGATTAAAACCAGGTTAAAACTGTTAGTTCTAGCTTTTACTTAATAAGAGATACTGATTCATTGATTAAATTGAGGCTTCACCACTTTAGATATTTCAGTAGTCAAAACTGTGTGTGGAGGCTTAAGAGACAGTTACATACATGATTTTTTTTTTACTAGGTATATAACTAGGAAGTTACCTTGATTTATGCTGTTCAGCAGTCTTGTTTTGTGAGAGACAAAGGGAGTTAATAATTTCATATTGAAGAGAAATCATCATGAACATGTGCAACTGATTACTAGTATTACAGCTGCGACTCTAGCACTACTCTTGCTGTAAAATTTCAGTTTAGTCATATAATTTGTCTGTTCCAGAACTTCTGACATTTTAGCATTTCTTTTTGTCCCAGATAAGAAGGTAAAAACTGAACCCTTTACAGAACAGAAATTCCAAATGATTTCTGTTTGGAATTACAAAAAGGATCTCATGTCAGTGTTTTACATAAAACAGAAATTTAGCTGATATGGAATACTTTGATTGAAGTCGTTACAACATAAAATTGTATTTTCCCATAGGAATGTCTCATAGTAACTGTAGTATAGTAAAAAAATTACTTATTTCTTCACAGTAAGTCAGGTTCCTTGTTTGGATTGTATTGCTGTCATGAACGAGACAGACTGACCACACAGAAACTTCGCTTTGACAGATACAATTTTCAAGGAAGTCAGGCCAACTAGAGTAGAGTAGGAATTGAAAGTAAAACTTCCTTTATCTAAGAGAAGTCTGTTTAAAGTTCTATCGTGCTAATTCAAAATTAAGTATTTCATGTCAACTCAAAATCATCCCATTTCTCAAAGGAAAACATAATACTTGCAGTAATACTAAGATGTCAGTAGGGAAGATTTCAGTAGTTTAGAAATCTCATTTACCACTAGTACAGCGTTTTCAATGGAAAATTCCTAAATGGTTGCTAGATACAACTTCTACATGGGGCCATAGCACTTGCTGCATCTATACAATCTACCATTTCATGTGGTTGTGAATGGTTGATAAAATTGCCAGGATGATTTTACTAATCTCTTCAGAGTTACTTGTGAGAAAAAGAATGTAAATGCTGAGAATAATTACCTTACTGTAATTAGTTTAATAGTTTGATCTGACAGGATACAGACTGACTGGCAGTCAGTAAATGGCTCTGTATTTGTTTTACTAGCCATTCTTTGAGCAAAATGTTAAAGTGGATTTCATATCCTTAGTTATTTTCAGTATAATTCTTGCACACCTCCATGTAATCCGGGATGATTATTACATTCCATTTTTTAGTCTAAATACCAGATGTGGAGTATTTGTAACATTTGGTAACTGTTTGGCATGCTTAGACTTGTGAATTTTAGTTTGAAAAGCTTTACAAATAAGCTTTGTAAACCAAACTGTCTGTTCTGATCTTAAATGTTTGTTCATAAAGTATTAAATGTTTTGCCTTACATCAAGATCTCTGGATAGATCTCATTAATGTTTTAGGCATATCTACAGTTCCTGCAGATCAAATATCCTCTGAAGGCAGCTGTTACCCAGTCTTAAATCCCAGTAATGTATAGCTTGTAGTTTGGGACTGAAGTGTAGTGATTACAAAACTGTTAAACCAACATTAACAGATTATTGAAAATCAAGTGGATCAGAAAAGGTAGCAGCAACTCTAAGTGTAAAGACTGCTAACTTGATAGCCACACAAACTGATTCTGTTACTTTTTATGGTGTATTTACTGTGATGCGTGGCTCGCTAGGAGCTTGGAAGGACAGAGGAAGAAGCATGCTGTATTCTGAAGATGTGTGCTGAGTTGTAGGCTGACTGTGGAGGTTGTACTGAATGAGAGGCAAAATTTCAAAGAGTTACTGGCCAGTGCTGACCAATTATAGAAGATGAGTCAGCGTGAGTAGGATCTACAGTGATTTTCTGATGAGTGTGTCAGACAACTGTGGAAGTTGAAGTGCTGGCAATGCAGTGAGTGTAGCAGCTTGCAACTCAACAGCTAATGAGATCACTTTGTGCTGTTTCTTTCTTGTGGAAATGTTCTTGTTTAGCAAGAAGTTACTCCAACTTAGAAAAATTGTGTTACGTTATACTCTTAAGTTTCATTTTTTTATTTGTAGAGCACTGTCCCATTGAAATGGACACAATATCTAGGAAGAAGGATAAAGGAGATACATCTTACTGAACTTCTGCCTTGGCATTTACAACACAGATAGTCAGCTACGGTTTCCTTCACACCTATGGAGAGAACCAAAATTTCTGTGTATGATCCATTTGTTCCATGTTAGACACAGATTTCGCAAGTCAAATTGTACTCAGCAAATTTGTATTTACTTTCACAACCTGTGAAAAGAGTCTAGACAACTGTCTGAGATGAATGTCATTTAAAGCTCCTAGAATAACATTTGGGGTGGGAGCACTTCTGTCACTGAACTTACATCCTTGATTTATTTCCCTTCTGTCTAGATATTCATTGTATACAATTCCACCAGTGTATTATTTCAGCTCTTAAAAGCTTAGATTAGTTTATACAGATAACATAATTTTCAATAACCATTATTTCAGAGAAAAATTGAGGCATAGACTGATGGAGAACTTGGAGGTGTCTGGATGTCAGATTGAAAGCAAAGGCATGTGCTGTAACTCTTATTCTCCAAATTGCCCTCTTGTGCCTTAATCTAGCCTCATACAAGGCAGAACTTCACCTGTTATCTTACCAGCCTTGAGATACCACATGATAAACATTACCTCACATTCAGCAGCACAGCGTGGAATTGGCTAGGGGGTCTGTTACAGCTGGTGAACTCCCTAGGGGCTTTTATTCTCTTCAGCATATAAGGAAGCAACAGAAGCCTGCAGAGCTGTCGTGTGTATGTAGATAAGTATGTGGACTTGGCCTGATTTATGCGATTAGAGAAACCTTCTGGCATAACATACTTTCCTATTTTCTCTGTTGCAAAAGATCCTAAACATGTAATAGAGAATTATATGGTTTCTACAGCATATTTGCGCCTGCTATCTAAGAAATTGTGGACCTGACAAATTTTAAAAATGAGTAGCACATATCTGAAGCATCTCAAGTCCTTCTTCTTACAGTTTGCTTTGGTTGTTACCATCTAGCTATTGATTCTATTTAAGCTCACTCCATGCTTGCAGCACCTTTGTCCCTGCACAGAGCTCACTGCTTGTAGATGGGCTGTGGTGGCCCTTTTCAACACCTATCTTACTCTCTGCACTTTGGGCAGGAATCAAGCTGCTAGGTGAAAGAACCTTTGGGTATGTATGTATGAGGACACAATGCGGTTGTGCACACGCAGTGGCTCTGGATCTGTGACAGAAGAGGGACCATACTATGCTCCACATTTGCTAAACTTCTCATATGGCTTCTCATAACCAGAACAGGCTTTGTGAAGAGGCTTGTGGAAGGGAGCAGATAACAGCTTTACTCATTCTGCCTTAACATGAGCAGCAAAAGCAACAACAAGGCCTGGGGATTTCCCACTCTACAGCTACAGACCCCATGATTCTTGTGAAGAACACATGAGACGTTACCTTTCGCGTATTTTCCCAGTTTTGCCTGTTCCCTCCACTACTTCTACTCAGATGGTGGAATAAGAATTCAAAAATAGGAGGAAAGATTTATCCCACATTTTTTTTAATGAATAACATAGGATTTGACGATGAAGTATAGGAAATCCCATATTGCGTAGGATTTCTGGCAGCTTTTGGTAACATTTTACCAGTCATAGAAGAATTTTTTGTTACAGGCTGAATTCTGTGGTTTTCCACGATAATTTCTGTTCAGTTTTGTGTGGCAGGACACAATTCGTATGTGCTGATCCTGCTTTTACTTGTACCATGTTTAAAAATAAATAAATAAATATGCAAATATTCATCTTCCTTCTGCTCAGAGGATAATTGCTTCCTGTTGTTTTTTTCCTTTCACAGCTTTTGAAGGGAATTATTGGCCCCACTTTTTTCTCCAAAAACAGAAAGAATCTCTGCAAAGAAGTAAGTGCCTGACCTGGTATTTAATGTTCAAGTTGCAGCTGTGAGTAACAACTCCATTCAGCATTAATTCCATATTGCAGAAGACACTGTACAAAACACATAATAAAAATAAGTCCTTGCCTCAAGGATCATACATTTTAAAGCATTAGTTTTAGAAATTTTAATGAAGAGTTTGCCTGTAAAAAGACGGTAAAATATGTTGTCTCCCTCTGGTAAGTTTTACACTAATAGGAAAGTGCTTTAGTATGCCACCAGATTACTGCCTAATATTATCTAAGAATTTAGGAAATGGATTCTTTTGATGCTGCAAAATCCAAGAAATGAAAGAAAGCTGATTCTCCATATAGGCTAGGTCTATGACATTATTTTAAAGACTGCAGGGTAAAACAAATTTATATGCAAGTGAAATATCAAAATAGTTCTTCCTCAGCTTTATATCCAGCAGCCAGTGGGGAGTCAGGGTATGGACAGATCTCAGCTTCAACATCCAGGTGTAGCAGCCAGTGGGGAGTCAGGGTATGGCCAGATCTCAGCTTCAACATCCAGGTGTACCAGCTGAAGCTATTCTTGCCACAGTTCTGGTAGTTTCCCAGAAGTTTTCTTCTAACTCCTAAGAATGGCTTGTGCGCATGCACCAAAATCTGTAAGCAAAATTAACTCCAGCCACCTACTTACTACAGATTTGTTCTGGTCCTTCTGAGTTGAAGAAATACAAAAGACGGTAAGGTACTACTATCTTACTTGCGTAAAAATGTGTGCCGTGCCAAAGCACAAAATAATCGACATATTATAGCTTTGAAGTGCTAAAAAGATTAGCAATCAGAACTACTGTTAGAAAGGCAGATATCATTAACACGTTAACTCATAATTAAAATGGTAACTTTTGACAGAAGAGATTGTGGTATTTTCTGTTACAAAGAAATTTCACTTTGCTTCAAAAGGAGGCTGGACAAGTACTTAGAAGCCAGAGCACGAGAAGGGTAAGCAAACAAATCCCAATAGCCTCACAAAATTGGAAGATGGGAGAGTATCTGGGAAAGTATACATGCTTGACCTGATGCTACTCTTCCCTTGGGCAGTCTCTTAGTAATCACCACTGGAAATCAAATACCGAGCTACATCAACTCTTGGTCAGAACCAATGCATCTTTTCACATGTTCTTTTCTAAAGAAATGTGAGGCACTGACTTTTCAATTTAAATTTCATTCATTAAACATTCAGTTTTCCACATCCATGACAAGAATGTCATCATACTATGTTTTACAGTACATGCTGTTCCTCTGCTAAGACAGGATACGTAAGGCTATAACCCTTATGAAAACACAATTTTCACTAGATCCTTTCTAAAATAAATATGGATGTCAGTCCTAGTATTCTGAACAATTTTTCTATCCTATTCTATTTCTAGACATTCTTCCTAGTAATCCATAATCTTAATGTTTTACATTAAAATACTGTGCTTTCTTGTTGCATACTGTTAAAAACCAACTCTCTGTACTCCAGAAGCTGCTGCATTTCAGTGGTTGACAATGAAATTTGTAATCTAGTTTGGGGAAAATGTAGAGGTGTAGAACAAAAACAATGCTATAAAATGCAAATTTATTATAATGAGAAACATTTCTTCAGGCAGAAAAAGCAGAGAGTGGCTTGAATTAGGTGAATTCTCAGTCAGCGTAAACATGAAAAAGCTTCATGAAGTTCATCCTAAAGGTAAAAATAGTTGAGTACTTGTAATCAGCCAAAAAAAAAAAATTCAGCAACTCATCTTACAACCAGAAGGACAGTAGGACATGGATATATACAAATTAAAATAAAATCCCTAGATATCACTTAATAAAAACTGAACTCAAAAGACAGATATATAATTTAGTTTTAAACTTTCTAGAGTTATTGGCATTCCCATTTGTTGTTTTTCCCTGGTAAGATTTAAACAAAAACAAATAGACCAAAGGCACTCCTAGATTTATAGAAAGGGGTACCTGTTGCCCTCTGACCATTGTGCAACCCCACGTAGTCATTCCTTGGCACACTCTAAAAAAGATGGTGTTGGCTGGTCAGTATCACTTAAGCACAATATATTAAACTAGCTGGAATTGGGCATGAAGGATCAAAGATAACAATTAGCCAATTCCTATTTTCCAGTCAGACGTTCTGGACAACACAGAAATACGGAAGAGGAGTACTTTTTGCCAACAGGTAACAGCTCATTGGGAAACAGTATTTTCTACATGACCTCAATAATAACAGTAGCATTCTGTAGTCATTTGATCACTCTTTAAGAGTAAAAAAATGTTTTGACTTTAAAGCCAAATATAAATTGCAGGTAGACTTTGCTAAACTTAACCTGAGACTTTGTGCTTGTAAGGTATATTCTAAGATACTTGAGCTTCATATAACTCCATGAGTAAAAATAAACAAAAAATGAAAAGTAGCTGTCTGAGTCTGGAACTATATAACCGAGGACATGTTTTCACTTACTTTAGTAGTTCTATCAACCTCAGAAGGACGGTTCAAATGCTTTAAGTAGGTATGGAAATACCTAACATCAAGTACTGGAGTTGTATCTCTTTATAAGATTATTCACTTCAACGTCCTAAAATCTGTCCATTTATATGAAAAGTGATTACTTTTCAAAAATGAAAATTTGTTATAACTTCCCATATATTTACAAAGCTGGCTGGAACTTTGTCACACAAATACAGAGCCAAAAAAACAGAGACTTAAAAGTTGGGCTTTGAAGACTGTCTTTAGATATCTAATCATTTACTGTGCAATGAATCATGATACAGTAATGCCGTAGATAACTTCATAAATGTTGTGCGTGAGATGTTAAAGGTCTCTGCAGTAGCAAGTTGTCACCTTTACAAACAAATTCAGCAGAGTGAAATAAGAAGGTAAACCTTTATATTACCCACGAAGGAGATGGAAGGGTTTTCCCAAGCTAGGAAGTTTGGGAGCTCTCCTCTGCTTATAGTAAATAAGAATATTACTCTAACTCCAACTATTGTTTCACTTCGTGACTGAGATTAAATTTTGAGCTTACAAAATAAATGGCTAGTATGTTGTTTACATAATTAATCTGAGTAGAAACTTACTAGCTTTTCATGCTATTTATGTTTGAAATGGCAATCAGAGTGAGCAAATATGCTGTTAAGAGACCTAAATCCATTTTTCTCTTTCACTTTTATAGTTTTGAGCAAGGATTCCTGTTCTACCTGGGGTGGAGGGCATTTTTCAACCTTTGATAAATACCAGTATGACTTCACTGGGACCTGCAACTATATCTTTGCAACTGTATGTGATGAAACCAGTCCAGACTTCAACATTCAGTTCCGCCGTGGGCTGGACAAAAAAATTACGAGGATCATTATTGAGCTTGGACCTTCTGTTGTTGTTGTTGAGAAAGGCAGCATTTCTGTCAGGAGTGTTGGGTAAGATTCTATGATGAATAGGAAAATAAGTGTTTAAAGAATGCACAAAGTTATATAGCAGTTGCACTAAAGAAGACTACTTCGTATCAAATATGAATTAACAGGTTATGGAATTTAGCACACCCAACTGGACTGTACTCCAATTTCTTCCTGTGAAGCATTCACACTCTCTAGATAAGTATTTCATTTGGAGTTACTTCACTCAAGCTTAGAGTACATTTGTGTAGGCAAAGGGATAAACTAACCTTCTCAGACGGAAACAGTTGTCATATTGAGACTACAGTCTCCTAGATACTACCAGTCTGCTTATCCTTATCTCTACTACAAGCACAGATGAAATGGCTTATACCCTTTAGTAGATATTAGTTGAAATTCCTGTGTTTTGCTTAGAGTTCATTTGATTTGAGAATTAGGTGGCTGAATCCTCTGTGCTAAAGATAACACATATATAGGGTACAAGAGAAACTTTGAGCTATACAACCAACAGAGAAATACTGGAGGGGCTTACGAAGAAGTCCTTATGTGTAAGACCACTGACTGTTCACTTTATTCCAAGGATTACTATGTCTAGAAAACAGCTGTTTTACTGAGGAATTCTACTGATGGGAACCTTTGGGTTCTGTATCATTCATTCTTCTAAACAAATAGCTTCCATACAAGGAAATTTCTCCAGGGAAGTTTTCTGCATTTTTATGAGATAGGCAGTGTTGAAGTTTTGTCTGTGAGTACATGCAGATGTGGGAAATAGTGGACTCTGGATTGTCTGTATTTTATTATACTTATCTGGGTACAATAACCATCATGACAAAAAGACAACTTGCAGCTACCTCTTAACTTAGCAAGCTGTATTTAGAAAAACTTCCTTTATTAGTTTATGTTCCAGGAAAACTGTATAAATCTATAGACCTAACCCAATGATCTGCATTTTAAATTCTTGTCCTACATTCACAAAAAACAAATGTCATGACCGATGTGGTCTAGTGTTGCACATAGCCCTGCTTCAGGTGGAAGGCTGCCCTGGGCAACTTCAGAAGGTTCCTTCTAACCGACTCTTCTGTGATTGTATCATGTACTTACTGAGTACTTAGAAAAATATAATTGTTCTTTAATGTTGTTAGTTTGTAGCATTAGAATTCAACCACAAAGATGAAAACCTAATTCTGCTACAACATTCCTATTATGGGTTTCTCTTACCTTGTCAATTTTCACTCATTGCAATAATTCCTGTGTTAACAGACTGTAGTTCATAGAAGCTCTTCAGGATAATCAACAAGAGTTCTACTGCATAAACTGTACTGTTAGAAGTTCTTCAAACGTATAACCACACCCTAATAAAGCCAAATCAAGTGAAGATGCCAAGTCCTGTGCGAACATTTTCACTAGTATAATCAGTATGCAGACATCTCCTGGTGATTATTCTATGCAAGTGCTGATGTTGATTTTCAATCAACAAAAATTTTAATGTATCTTGAAATGTTACAGTTACAAAGCAAAAAAAAATCTGTTTTATGTTGCTGCAAGTACTTGGATTGTATGTGTATTATTTCTAAAAAAGATAACTAATACCTGCATAATATTGGTATGAGAAGGTCAGTTTCTCTTCTCGCCTCATTACAGTGTCATTAAGTTGCCTTACACCAGCAATGGAATTCAAATAGCGCCTTATGGACGCAACATCCGTCTGGTGGCCAAGTTGATGGAGATGGAGCTAGTTGTCATGTGGAACAATGATGACTATCTCATGGTTAGTAAAATGTTCACAGAGAGCAGAAGAGAAAATTCTCACTGTCTTACTGGAATGACAAGATCTCTTTAGACTTAGTGGGTCCTTTTTGCATGTGTTTACTATTTGTATATTTATTCTTTTCCTGCTTCACCCATTCCTCTTGAAATAGAGAACTTTGCTTTTTTATACCTGCATGTTCCTTTCACTTCCAGCAATGGTGGTCAACTAAAGCCACCAGTGCTGAGACTTGTGGATGCTTTCACGGATTTTAAACTTTTCTCAGGCTATTCCAGCAACTGCAATGTCTTTATAAAGGGATGCTGAAGTTGTTTAAAGTTGTGTAGAATTTAATAGAGTATGCCATACTTTTGTCATTTCTACTGTGCTTCCCCGGGACATCTTTTTCATTCAACCATATGCTGTTCCCTTCCAGCTCCTTGGTTTCTATCCTTTTTCTGAATCTTTTCATGTTTACTCTCCAAAATTCCTGATATATTTTAAAGAGGATACATTTTCTCAGCATGACCTGTGATATTAATGCCACAAAAGACACTGCATTCTAAATTGGACAAGTTAGCTAAAACGGGGAGATTGTGGTGTAATAAATTGTCTGGGGGATTTACCAACATTACTGTCACACCTAACGGGAAATGCTACTGTGATGGATACACACTATATTCTACATATAATCAGATTATTTCCTCTGATCTAAAGTTTTCATAATAATTCATTGATTGTAGCAAGTAGTCGTATTACCACTTTACTCTCCAGAGCAATAGATAATTGAATAATCTTCTTCTAAACACAGATTTTCTTCCTGTAACCTTCAAATTCTTGAGAGACCAAACCTGAAATTCATGCTCTGTCAACAAAGACATGAGCAAAGAAACAGCATAATTTCCTTTTCTATTTTTTCTGACTCAGAATATTACACTCCCTCAATTCTCTGCAAATGTTATAGAATCTTATTCTTTCAGCAAATAAAAAAATTGCAATAATCACTATTTACCTATTGAGAAAAGAAGTTACTGCTTCCAAAATTTTCCTCAAATCAAGTCATTGAAATTAGTGAGAAGGATCACCTTTAACTGGATCCTTGAATTGAATTTGTTTGAGAAAGAGAATGTTGTATGGATAATTTTACTTGGGCTGATCCTTTTAAATTTTTCCTTTTATTTCCTTTTAGGTTTTGACTGAAAAAAAATATATGGGGAAAACCTGTGGAATGTGTGGAAATTATGATGGTTATGAATTGAACGAATTTGTGACTGAAGGTAAGATCTAAGGACAGGTCAGATGGAAGGAGAACTAGTTAAACTGAGTCAAGGTGGGAATTTAATACTGTATTAACATTGCTCTGACTGCTCGCTGGGTTTCAGAATTGAGTAAAGCACACCCGTAGGTCACCAGCATACCTATCATATAATGATGCTATGTGCTATTATTTGCTATGATTATAGTATTGTGGGTTCCTCAGATAAGTGATAAGGACTCTCATATTTTAGCAACAGGTGGTAAGGATCACACTCTCTCTCACCTAACTTTCAGAACAGTCTAGGTTCATAGGAAGATAGAATGAGGGAAATGATTATGTTAGGCAGAAGCAAGAATGATAGTATAATAAAAAGAACATAGTGGACAAGAACGTTAACTGGTAGTGTGTCCCAGTAAAGGTGGATCTTTAGAACAAAATAGTTGGTGCTGAGGACTTGACATCTGCACTATGTGTGGTTTGAAAGGTTCACTTTAGAGTCACTCTAGTCTGTTGAACTAAGGCCCATTAGAAGTTGGAGCTTGTTACACATGCTCTTGCAGCACATCTTCTGGCTTGGATTCATCTTGAACAAACTCTGTATGCCAAGACCGCTCCATAATGGAAATCAAATGGTATGGAATGGGGATGTTGGGAAGATTTGCTTTAAAAGCACACTGTTAATCTGAACTGCAGTGCTAGTGTGGAGATGTTAAATTGCACAGTAAACTAATCTCAGATAAGTACAGCCAGATGCAGTCTTCTATACACATCATAGAAAGAGTCTTAAAAAGTATACAACATTTTTGTGTTTTGATGAGTTTAATCCCACATATGGGGGGAAATACAAGAATGAAGGATGAGAAGAGGCATGAATCAGTAGCTGGCAAAAGATTACACACCTGGCAGAAAAACAGTAGCAGCTGATATCATGTAAGGTAGTAGATGTGATAGATTAGGAAATAGGTCAGAGAAATAATCAAGGTGATAAAAATATGCTTTACTGAATAGACTCCAGGTAAAGGGCAGAAGAGGTGATTGTTATAATCAGGAAGATTAATTGGTAGGACTTTTCACAGTCGAACAGTAGAAACTGAGTTTTGCTACATCACAGCAGTAATTAAGCAAATCTATGTGGGTTTTATTCTGACAAATTATAACCCTTCAACTTACAGGTAAATTGCTGGATACATACAAATTTGCTGCATTACAAAAAATGGATGATCCATCAGAGATCTGCCTGTCTGAGGAGATATCAATTTCCACCATTCCTCACAAAAAATATGTAAGAAAGATCTTCTTGGCTTTTCTGCAGCATGATTCTTAACAGAGGTGAAAAGACAGAAACCAACAATGGAGAGGCAGTGATTTCATAAAACTGTCTTCCATGAAAACGGATAAAATCAAAATTTGTATAGCATGATATGAGAAAGAAAAGGAGTTCTTTGCATTAAAATACATTTCGAAATAGGTCTGTGGGCATTTTTGAGGCTGGATTTATATCACTCATATAAACCTATCAGTGTTTAGCTCACAGCTGTCTGTAATTTTATGCAGGTCATCACAGAAAATTCATGGAAACCAGTGAAGCTTTAAAGCTTAAATTGAACAGCTAGAGACCTGACATTAAGCTGTACAGACTTGAAGACAATCAGTGATGCTTTAAACATATCGTCAGGTAACAGCGTTCAGAACAGGGCCAACCACTATCAACTACTGTCACTTCCAGTCCTAGATGAAAAGAAAATCAGTACACCTGAAACACGATGCATCCATGTAACTGTGGTTGAAAGAGGAAGCTTGGTAGCAACAAGGAACAAAAGGGCTACAGTGTTTATGTTTTGCAGATACAGAAGTCAGATCCTACTTAGGATGATCCCCTTAATTTGTTTCACCAGGGAAACTCAAATTTTGCATCCCCACACAGATTTCACAGAATCACAGAATGGTTAGGTTTTTACAGAATCACAGAATGGTTTAACTTGGAAGGGATCGCTTCAGATCATCTAGTCCAACCCCCCTGCTCAAGCAGGGTCAGCTAGAGCAGACTGTCCCGGCCGATGTCCTAGTTGGTTTTGGATATCTCCTGGGTGGATCTTCCAGGCTGAGACTGCAACTCCACAATTTCTCACAGAAACCTGTTCTTTTTTCTACCTAGGAGGTCATAAAGTCACCATATACCTAATGGCAAGTACTCATTGCTATCCTCTAAAAAGCATTTCCCTTTACTTAGAGTGATCATGTATGTTGGTTCTGTTTTTGCTTCCTGACAAGAATATGATCTTACTTTGCAATTCTCATGTGCTTATTTGTGTAGAGTATGTAGGTTACTAGTAATTACAGAATGCTTAGAAAGTTTTCTCTTGAAACAGGAGATTTTTTTCTTTTTTCAGTAATAGTTTTATGTTACTTTTCTAGCAATCCAGGAATCTCTTAGTTTGAACGTACGAACCATTCCTTTTGATAATAAGTTTAACTTTCATACTACAGAGGAAGAGTCTGCTAGAATCTTTCTGGGATTCCCAGAACAGAAAAAGAGAAACATTAGTTTTGTAGCATCTCTTTAACAAGAAGAGCAGGAATGAAAAACAACAGTTTCTCTGGATCCTGTGAGGAAGATACTTTTCTGAAGAAGAGGGTTGTAAATATTACTTTGATCTAGTGGAGAACTTCCATTGACTGGGAGGTTTAACCTCTTTACATTGTTTGTCTTTGAGACCTTATACTGCAGTAGGCAACATGATAGGCAATACAAACGTAGCAAATGTTTGTTCAAAGGGGAATGAATTTTGCTGTCTTCACACTGGGGACATTTGTCCTGGAACTGAATCTCCATGAGACAACATATTCCCCATCTGTAATGTTCTCAGCCATTTTTAGGAGGACTGATAGTACTGAATGAATGACTTAATTTTCAGCTTAACGAGAAGGGGAACTAATTCAACATATCAAGATCCTTCTGTTCTACAATGGATTTATATTCCCTTCTATTGTGAATTTCTCATGCATTTTAATTAAAATACCTGTTACTAAACTGCAGGGGGGGAAAAAGCAAACAAAACTAACAGGAAAATCATAACTAGCATTGATATTCTATTGTGGTTTCACATGGGGGAAACACTACTAGTAACAATTTTCTTTCTCTTTTTGTTGAGGCCGTGATCTGCTCTCAGCTGCTTAACTTGGTGTCACCAACCTGCAGTGTGCCAAAGGATGGGTTTGTCATTCGTTGCCAGCTTGATATGCAGGACTGCAGTGAGCCAGGACAAAATAACTGCACTTGCTCTACGCTGTCAGAGTATTCAAGGCAATGTGCTATGTCCCATCAAATGGTGTTCAACTGGAGAACTGAAAACTTCTGCTGTAATTTCACATGTTTTATTCAGAGGAGATTGTACTTAACCTTGCTTTATCTTACATAGAGGGAGAATGGTGATTAACTGGAACTTAAATCAACTGATAGAAAAGCCTCTACTGTCTTGAATCAAACAAATTGTTTTCTTAAGAGAACAACAGGGTTCTTTGGTAAAGCATTGAGAAGGAGAGCATGGAAAGCTCAAAGGAGAAGGAGGAAACATGAAATGTAACTCCTATGTCTAAATCAGCAACGAGAAAAGAGAGAAACATCCACCAAGTAAAAACTGTTGAATTTCTCAGACTTCCAACAGGAGGCTGTTTTCTCTTAGTACAGTTTTTTTCATTAGTGTACTTAGCACACTAGCCAGGGAAGAGAGAGAAATTTTAAATGACCTCTGAAGTCTTTGAACCTTTTTACTAGTTGCCATAGCCCCTTTTATTCACAGGAGATTTTCAGTACTCCATTTTCAGATGCTCAACCTTCTGAATCACAACTACTGATTGGAAGTACATAGGAAGCAAATCTTTCATTACTCTCCAAGCTGTACATGATTACATACACTTTTTTCCAAGTGCCTGTTTGTTATCAAAGTGCTGATTCCCTTTTTTCAGTCTTTTTGAATTCACCTGAAACTTCAGTCTATAGTCAGCCTTATGTAGCAGGATTCATTGTTTTAGAAGAGAACATGCTGATAAAAAAAAAAAAGTCAAAAGTAACTTAAATTTATGTTGTTATTTCTAAAGCAACTCACACATTAAATTACCAGAGATGCACCTCATGTCAAAAAACAGGAGCTTTCAAAATGACCTTGCTTAATATGATATTGTGCTTCAGAAGCTTATCATTTCATCATATTTTTAGTTATCCTTTATATGAATATGTGGTCATGGGTAACAAATTCATCAAATAAATTGCTTTGACAGGAATATATTTCTCCTTCTCCCTTGATTCTTATTCTCTTTCAAAAATCTTTAAGATTGGCTACCATTTAGATTTTAGCATAAGAATAGTGAAATCTGAGTTGAATTGTATTCTGAAGTCATTGTTTAATTTGCCATAGTCTGTTGTCTCACTTTTGTTACTTACGAGGCCTTGCATCATTTTGCCCTCCCTGCATGCCCTGTGCCATATTCTTCTATTCTCCTCTTGATCTTCACGTACTGGTGCCACTCTTAAATTTTTGTTTTATATTTAACATTGAGTTTTCTTTCATTCTTTCCTCATACTTACTGAAAACTTTCCCTACTAAGCTCCATTATTATCCCCAACACTTTAAAATTACACTTCTTTCTAAAATAATATTTCACCTCCTCTTCTCCAAAGTTATCCGTCTTACATAAATTGGTAACCCATTTTATTCTTTGCTTGGCCTGCAATTGGTTTTAATCCTTCAAAATTGTGAACTGGTCATGGCATTTTATAGATTCTGATAAATATTAGTAAGGTACTGTGTGCATTCACAGAACTGTACAATAATTCTTATTAATCACAGTAAAATTATAAGCTGGTTTTCTCCAGGTTGGAGCAGTTTTCATGTTGCCAGTAGACCATTACTAGTACTGGTGGTAAAGTGATAAAAAGACAAAGCTTAAAAAAAGAAAAAAGGAGTGGGAACCCTTGTTTCCCAAAAAACCTGAGCTGAGAATCTAAGAATATGCAAATAAATGCCAAATATACAAAGGTAATTGACTTTTTAGTCTAATTGCTTCTTTGTTAGCCTCATCATTAACTACCTCTATTTCCCTACCTCAGTTATTTTTACTCTTTCAGATAAGGAAAAATCAGTACTTGAATTTATCACATAATAAAACGTTTGGAGTTCCACATAATAGAATTGCTAGGTAGCTGCATTCTGAAAAGCACATAATGTCTGAGAAGCAGGAACTGTGCAGAAGATCAAGAGTTATATTCTTTAAATCCTTCAAGTACTACAGAAAATACAATTTGTCGTAGTTTATTAGGCCGCAGTATAGCCTGTTTATCGTTCTTCAAGCTTCTGAAAGGAGTTCTAATAAATAGGGCTTGAAAAATGAATAAAAGTTAGAGTGAATGTGATGGTAATAATGAATACTCAAAGGATGGATTGAGTACTGAGGCAGGATAGGAGCACATTAGGGCCAGAAATCACAAGGTCTTCTCCATCCTAGGTTGTAGATGAGAGATTCTTCGATGTCTACACTTTAAAAATCTTAACATTTTCACTGTTTGTTGCAGCTGTGGGAAAATGTTCGGCTAACCAAATCTACGAGGAATGTGGTTCTCCATGTGTTAAAACCTGTTCCAACCCAGAGTACAGCTGTTCCAGTCACTGTACCTATGGTTGCTTTTGTCCAGAAGGTATCATTTTTGTATTCATCATAGCCTAAACGGACCAATATTTTTGGCATATATCCAGTCAAGTGGAATGGACTTCTTAATAATGAACTAGCAGTGCATTTCAAGGCATTGTGCTGCTAGAACTGCCATTTTTCAAGTAACATAACGTAACTGAAGTCTTAAATAGTCATGGTCCTTAAAGATCCTTGGTCACTATTTGCAAGAACAGAGCTGTGAAAGCATTTTCCTCACAAGACTGTGATATGTGATGGGATAATTATATGCTGCCTGCTTGAAGTTCTGTGCTATAATATACATTGAGTAAGCTTAATTGATTTCCTGGCCCAAATAGGTATCTAGCCTTTCAGGGCACCAGCAAGAGGTAGCATACCTCAGATAAGTTCTGCGATATTATGGGTATTTTGTAAAATCACTTTAAAATAGTTCAAGATGAACTTCCTACAAAAATTGTAATTATGACTGTCATTTGCATCATTTCTTGAAATTTCAGAACTGAAAAATGCTTTACGGTTACTGTGATGTGGGTATTTACATCAACATCATCACCATTTTATAGTTGTCAAAAGTAATGTGTAGTGAGCTACATATCTAAAATTAGACTTATTACTCTTGGAAGTAGAATGTGTCCATTCTTCAAAATTCCCAACTTAATTAGAGCGTCATGGCAAAAAAAGTAATTTGCAAAAATAACATTCAAGCTTACTGTTATTTCAAATTAAGTTCAAATTTCAAAAGTAGACAATTGTCTGCATTTTCATATAACAAAGTAGCCAAATGCTGTTATCACTTGTAAAGAGTCAGTTTTATTTTAATAAAGAGAAAATGTCCTGCACATTATATCTCTAAGTATGGGCACTGGCTGTGCAAGAACAGCATTCTCAAGCTAATTTTGGAAGGCATCAGGCTATAATAGCTTTAGTGCTAAGTAAAGATATGGAAAAGTATTTATTTTGTTTATCTTCTTTGGCAGGAACTGTTCTTGATGACATCTCAAAGAATCAGACATGTGTTCACATTAAGCAGTGTCCATGTACACTGAATGGGAAAACATATGCTCCTGGTGAGACAATGAAAGCAGCATGTAGGACCTGGTGAGTAGCAACGGGTAGTTTCATGAGAGGATGGAGAGTATCCTTACGAAGCGATTGGAAAATTTAGCCTAACTTTTTGGAGGGCAGCAGCAAATGTGTCACGCCATCTCTGAAGCCACCTTTTTTGAGTGCCACAAATCAGGCATTTACAATTCAAGATGTACATGTCTCATTTCCTGATTAATCTGTACAAATATACATGGTCTTTCAGGCCACACAAAACAGTAGCATTTTTATCTCCTTTGTGAAAGTGGAGGCAAAATTAGTACAAAACAAATATCCAGTATTTACAATTTCTTTCTGGCATCTCAGCATTTCTGATCACCAAATCAGCACTGAAAACTAGATTTCTGGTTTGCAACAGAAAATAATCACTTAAGAAAATATTTTTTAATTTGGATTTAAAAAAAAAGTGGATTAATTTTTTTTGTGTTACTTCTCTTGCTATCATAATTCCAATAAATAAAGGATAACTAATGGAATTTGGTCCTCAGAACTGTAACAATGAACACACTTTTCATGATTAATCTATTCAGTAAAGTTTACTGACAATCCATACAAGAGTTCGTCAACTTTGAATTAAGATTAACAACTTCAACTTATATACATAGACAAAGAAAATCAAAGCATAGAAAGTGTAAAGGGAAAAATTATACAAATGACATCTTCCATTACTAGGAAGTAGCTGAGTTTTTAGAGCATAAAGAAAAGAAATTTCTAAACAATGGAAATGAAACTTCAGAATGTATGTTACACAGTGTTCAGTAACTGATTTTACATGTTAATCAGCTACAGCAAAACCTCCAGACAGGAGGATCAAATCCTCTGCTGGTAAATAGTGTCTTGGTATGAGAATAACCTTACACAGAATTTCTTGTTTCCCTCAGTAAGTGTACGATGGGTCAGTGGAACTGCGAAGACTTGCCCTGCCCTGGAAGGTGTTCACTGGAAGGAGGCTCCTTTGTTACTACATTTGATTCTAGATCGTACAGGTTCCATGGGGTTTGCACTTACGTTCTTATGAAGGTAATTTCCTGCAGTCCAGAAAGACACAATATTAAATTAACATATTTTAGTCTGTCTTTGGTTTCCTATTGGAATACAAACTGAGGTCTTCCTATGATATACATTTATTCTACAAGTCATTGTTACTCTGACACAGACTTCCCTTTTCACTCTTTTCCTCCAGAGTTCCAGCCTGCCACACAATGGAACCCTAATGGCTGTATACGAAAAGACTGGCTATTCTCATTCTGAGACATCACTTAGTGCTTTAATTTACCTGTCTACCAAGGTAAGTATTCCCTCCGTAGGATCTATCCAGCATTTCAGTAACCAGATTAGCAAAATAAATACTTAGTCATTGCTAATAGCCTGAACTGTAAAATTATGGAGGATAGATACTAAAGATATGTTCCAGTTCATGCATACACTGTAAAGATCTCAGTTGCCACATGAACTCAGGATATTAAGAGTATTTTCAAAGTGAAAACTGAAAGCAGTATAGAATGTAAGAAAAATCTTTATTCAGTCTTTTCCTGTTATAAACGTCATTGACAATACAGTTGCTTAAATTAAAGAACATATGAATACCATCAGTACAGATCATTACATCTGATTCCATGTCCTTTTCTTATAGGACAAAATTGTGATTTCTCAGAATGAACTCCTTACTGATGATGATGAACTTAAGCGGCTGCCTTACAGATCAGGTACAGAAAAGGGAATATACATAAAATCCAAATTACGTTTAATGTGTTTTACGTAACCCAGCATCTTTTCTCTCACAATTGCCAATAGCAAACATTTTAGAGGAAGGTTAAAATGTTTCCCATTGCATCTGTCCCTCTATGAAGAGTTGCGTGTGGAATCACAGAATCACAGAATGTTCGGGGTTGGAAGGGACCTCTGTGGGTCATCTAGTCCAACCCCCCTGCCAAAGCAGGGTCACCTAGAGCAGGCTGCACAGGACCTTGTCCAGGCGGGTCTTGAATATCTCCAGAGAAGGAGACTCCACAACCTTGCTGGGCAGCCTGTTCCGGTGCCTTGTGCTTTTCACCAGCAAATATGCAATGCAGCAATGATTAGCGAAAATGCTAAACTACAGAGTTACCCCCTCCTTTGGACGAGCATGGTTCCCCCAAGTCCCACCTCAGGGTGCACCTTGTGCAGAGAAGCCCTGGAAAGCGTGCCCTAAAATGCAGGCTGAACTGGGCAGAGGTAGGCGTGAGCTAAGGACCATGCTGCTCAGCTATGCTGATCCACAGATTTTAAAGCATCAAAGGAACATGGAAACCACTTGTCACCCCACAGGGGCTCTGGTTGTGTGCATGGCTACCCCGGAGCCGAGAAGGGTTAATCCATGTAACGTTGGGTGATCTCGTTGCTCTCTCAGCTCTCTGAGGAGCGGTCATAGAGAGGGAGGTGCTGAGCTCTTCTCCTTGATATCCATTGATAGGACACGTGGGAACTGTTCAGAGATGCTCCAGGGGAGGTTTAGACTGGACATTAGGAAGCATTTATTTACTGAGCAGGTGCTTAAACACTCGAACAGACTTCCTAGAGAGGTGGTCAATGCCCCAAGCCTGTCAGTGCTTAAGGAGCATTTGGACAATGCCCTTAATAACATGGTTTAACTTGGTCAGCCCTAAATTGGTCTGGCATTTGGACTAGATTATCACTGCAGGTCCCTTCCAGCTGAAATTCATCTATTCTATTCTATTCTATTCTATTCTATTCTATTCTATTCTATTCTATTCTATTCT
>Ga0181612_152926_pt1 | contig 34973 bp, 19 predicted proteins | sample HoacroProtozoa21_FD_119630 | JGI IMG/M metagenome (GOLD analysis project Ga0181612, IMG submission 119630) | Hoatzin crop microbial communities from Cojedes, Venezuel. Combined Assembly of Gp0051906, Gp0051904, Gp0051908 | reverse complement strand
CGCTCATCGTTCCGATGTGGAGGACTTCGCTCGCGGCAATGAGATTCTTCGTCAGGTAGTGGACCTCGCTCTGCTTTCCAACGGAATGCTCAAAGGCAAGGCTCTCAGCGACTTCATCGCCCGCAGCCGCAAGGTCGTCTCTGACGCGTATCTGAAATAAATCAAGGTAGCGCTTCACTCGAAAAATTGAGCACTGCTTCACCCGAAGATTCGGGAAGCGCTTCAATCAAAAAAGGCCGATTTTGAAGGTAGAACCCATATCTTAATAGGGTCTGCAATCAAAATTGGCCATTTTTGTGGGTAGCCCATCCGCTGTTCTGAGGTTCGGCCCCCGAAGCCGCCCTTAATAAATCTTAACGGCGTAGGGATATTCGAGGAAGTCGGTGGCGTTGACGTCGTACTGGATGTTCTTGGAAGGAGTGGCGGCGACAACCAGCCAGAAGTAGCTGTAGTCGGCATCGGCGGTGAATTCGGCGGTAACCTCATCGGTGCCGGAAGCCTTATTCATGTCGCCATAAACGATGGTGCCGTCCTTCTTAGTACCTACAAAGCCGAAGCGCCAGCCGGCGGTAGCATAGGTGCTCAAACCCTTGAAACCAATCTTTACGGTCTCGCCGGACTTAGGAGCGGTAAGTTTGATACCATTGTAGCCATACTGCTGAGGAACGCGGCTTGAAGAAATCTCCTGCCAGCCCTCATCATCAGCCGTCTGCAAAGTGGAAGAATGACGATTCGCATAAGAAGTACAAACATCCTTAACGCGGGGAAGGTCGTAATTGATGAAACGAGCGCAAGCATCATAAATCTCATCATTAAACGACTCCTGGTCAATGCCGGTAAGTTTCTTATAGACCTCTACAACCTGTTCGCTGCCCTTAGCGGCTCTCCAAAGGTCGGCTATAAATGTCTGGCCATGAATCGATGACCAATATTCAAGAACGAAAGGGGAGTGGTACATATTCTCGGGGTGCATGAAGGCATAATGAGTCTGCTTCATGAAGGCATCCCAATGATAAGTCTCATCATCCATCCATATGGGGTTGGTCTGCCAAAGCATCCATTGAGAAGTCATCTCATAGATACCGCCACTACCGAATCCGGTATTTCCGTCAATGCCAAGCTGGAACTGGAAAGAATGCCCGAGCTCATGAGCAATGGCGTTGAGGCGAACATCTTGAGTACGCAGAGGAGTTACCCAAAGAGCGCCGATGATGTCGTAAGAACCGCCATAAGCCGTACCCTCAAGGCTATAGTTGAGCATTATCATCATCTTGTACTTATCGGCATAAGATCCAGATTTGATAAAGCCCAGGTCATTCTTATACAAAGAATAGAAGGTCTCGGCCTGATCTAGAAGGTCGTCAATATCAACCTTCATATTAGTGCCCTTGTAGTCGGGAGCGGTAGACGGATCGTCACCGAAACCAGCCTCCCAAAATACTATGATATTCTCGCTCTCAGCACTTCTGGCATAGCAATACCTATAGTCGGTGCGGTCGAAGGGTTTGGACTTAAACTCATTCGGAATGTAAATCTCCTTACCGGAACCTTTACGTGAGCAAGCAACTCCGGTGGTAGTTGTTTCTTCCTTTTTCTCACCGGAATTTTCGTTGTTGTCGGCCTTTGGCGCAACCCAGTCGCTACCGCCGCCACCGCATCCCGCCACCATAAGCAGCAGAGAGGATAGAATCAATAGTCTTTGTCTCATATCTCAAAAAATTAGTAATAGTTCATTAATATATGGTTCAACCCCAATCGGAAAAGCCATCGGAACAACCCCCAAGAAAGCCCCAGCACAACCCATCAGCACCCCAACGGCCCAATCCAATCGGAAAATCTACTCAATCGTTATCTTAAATTTCACCTCGGCGGCAGCCCCGTTATAAACAAACGCCTGACTAACCTCATATGTGCCGGCAGTGCAATTTGTAGGGTGCTTGCCAAGAGTGAAACTATTGCTATAAAAATCGAATTCAGAGAAAACATAGCCCTCGGCGTATGCGCAAACATAGCCCTCAGAATTCCACCAATGTCCAGGAGAATTAGCCGTATTCTCAGCGTTAAGCGTACCATCCGGCTCGACAGAAACAAACAATAGCGAACCGGCATCATAATAAGAAACGGCATCATCGAAATCAATGCCCAAAGCCTTCTCAATCCTGCTTATCTGGCTATCCGACAATTCGACGGTGGTGCCATAATGATGGCCATCCTGCTCGTATGACGCAGAAATCAAAAAGGCATCCTTAATCGCAACCTCGCTCAAATCAGTGGTGCTTGAAGAACCGCCATATGCATTGATAATGCCATCCAAATAGTTGAATCTCTTGTTTAGCCATGACTTGAGATTTCTAACCTCGGTGGAATGAGTATAATTGGAAATATCCCAAAGGTCCATATCGTCATCGGCCGCACTCTTGATGACCGCTTCGGTCTTCTCGATATTATCAAGAACATATGCCAGCATGCCGTCCTTATTGTTATTCCAAATCTCTTGGAACAAGGTTACGAATTGAGGCATACCCCACAAATTTGCGAAGAAATCGGAAACACCGGAACCATACCAACCAACATGATTATATGGGTCGGAACCGAAAATCAGATTGGTATAGCTCTCGAAATAAGTATGGCCATAGCCCCAAGAATCATACATATCGCCCCAGTTATAAGAGAAACCGCCATCGCAGTCCCAGACAGGGCCCATAATCCACTTAGAACCATCGGCATACTTGTTTATATAGACGCTGCGGGTGCTTGGACGGTTATCCATCTCAACATTGGCGATAATCTCCTGCACGAGAATATATTTTATCATGGACTCAACATCCAGAAGGGAATTAACCTCATCCCAGTCCAAGTCCTCAATCGCATCCTCAAGGTCAGCGAAATCGTCTTTAACACGAGTAACATCGGAAGCCACGGCATCACGAGGATATTTAACCGCTGCCGCCATGCCGAAAACTTCGGAATAGAAATTATTGGTAGCATTAGGCTCATCAGCCGGTCCGTCATTGATGTCAAGAGCCAGCAAGATGCCGGTATTCTCATCCAATTTTACCCTATGATTACCTTCCTCAACTTGCTCTGTAACCATGTACAAGCCCATTTCCTCGCCATTGAGAGTGACATTGGCATATCTCGAATGATTAGTGAAAGGGATGCCCAGATAATTAGCGAGAGAGAAGCCCACATTATTCATCAGGTGAGTCACGTCACGATAATCAGCAAGCAGAACCCAGTCGCTATTGGAAAGCATACCCATGAACTCGCTCTTCTCGTCGAGCTTTATGCGGTACGGCTTTTTGGGATACCATTCCCATGTGGAATTACCACGGCCTCTGATGCGACCGCGACCCTTATAATCGGGAAAAATATTATTGCCATCAACTTCAACGGTGCAGGCGCGATAATCCTCGGAATCTTTGGAATCAACCGCTACACCGCCATCGGTAGTAATGGTAATATCGGCTATACCATATATGAAATAGTCATAGCTTCCCTTCTGCTCGTTTTCAGTGGTGCTTTCTTTATTGCCACCTTTATTTTCTTCCTTATTCGTTTCCTCTTTATTGGGATTCACGATTTCAGGATCCTTGGTACAGGCAACTATAGCAAGGGCAGCTAAGGCAATAGGAAATAATCTTTTAAGTTTCATCTAAGTTATCTCGTTTTAAATTTATATACAGCGAAGGTGCGTCCACCGATTCTGTCAGCCAAGCAAGGGCTTCCGTCTTCGGCTTTGCGCATACCCATAATCCATTCGTTTGTAGGATCGTCAACCTCCTTGATATCAACGTCAGATGTCTGTGGAGTTACCAAATCGGGATTATCGAGGGTATTCTCAGCCACAGCATTATCAGAATGAAGTTCGGTCTTGGTGCAAGAAGCCAAAGCACCAGGGAGATTTGTCAGATTAAGATTTATAACCTGACTATAGGCCGAAAGATTCACAACTTTGACGATATATTCGCCGGTCTTGTCATCCTTCACGCAAGATGCATAAAGCTGATGCTGGCCATCTTTGCCCGCAACCGGTTTTCCGTCCATGGTAAGAGGAAGCACGCGTGATCCCTTGTTGGTCGAATACATTTGCTGAACATAGTAGCTGCAAGAACGCATAACCCTTAAATTATCGAACCATACGAGGTCAGGACGCCACTGCCAGCCATCAACATGGGCCAGAAGGGGAGCGTAGGTAGCCATATAAACAACATCGGCATTGCGCTCAAGACCGGTCATGAAAGCGGCCTCGTGAATCGAAGCGTTGAAATGGTTGAATTTCTTGTTGTCGCTGCCATGGCAAGCATATTCGCCGGCGAAAACCTTAGGGCCGGTGCGAGGATAGTTGTCATAGCGGTCGGCATTGCGCTCGAAAAAGCCCTCCCATGAATAATAATGCTCATCCACGAGGTCAGCGCCAAGACGACGCATTTCGGGCCATAGCTCGTCGAACCATTCGCCGCCAAGGAAAGGACCGGAAGAACCTACAATCTTGATATCGGGATATTTAGCCCTGATGGCCTTAACGAAAGGCTCCAACCTCTCGATAAAATCCTTTCCCCACTGCTCATTACCAACGGCGAGATATTTCAAATTAAAAGGAGCTGGATGGCCCATTTCGGCACGAACCTTACCCCATTTGCTCTTTGAAGAACCATTGGCAAACTCGATAAGGTCCAGAGCATCATCGATATAGGTCTGGAGGTCACTCATCTTGGCATGAGGATTCCATTCGGGATCATTCATGAACTGGCAAGCCATGCCGCAACTGATAACGGGCAGAGGCTCGGCACCGATTTCCTCGGCGAAACGGAAGAACTCATAGAATCCAAGACCGTAAGACATATAATAATCGGGGAAAATGCGCTCGAAGGTGCCAAAATTCCACCTATTTATATTGATCGGACGGTTCTCAACGGGACCTACGGAATTCTTCCATTGATAACGGTTTTCAAGGTTGAAACCCTCTACAACGCAGCCGCCAGGGAAGCGAAGAAGACCAGGTTTTAACTCAGCCAGAGTCTGAGCAATATCCTTGCGGAGACCATTATCGTCATTATTGAAAGTTTCAACGGGGAAGAGCGAAATATGCTCCAAATCCACTGCGGAATTGGGGTCGGGAGTCTCACCTCTGCGCAAAATCACCCTCAGAGCGGCCTTAGGCTCGGTGCGAGGGGAGGTGAAACGAATCTCATACTTCTTCCAGTTTGATGAAGTGACGGCAACTTCCTCGGCGGTAAAGAATTGCACCTCTTCGGAAGTGTTAGGCACGCAAAGGAATACATCAATATATTCGGTCTTGGCTTTACCGGCGGTACGAGCCCAAACACTGAATTTATATTCTTTTCCTTCCTCGACTCCAATGCCGAAGTAACCATTATTTTCAAGTCCACAGAGGGCTAGAGGATGGTTTTGATAATGAAGACGCACATAATGAGGGCATCTCTCGAAAGGACCATCATCACGGACATCAACCTTACCAAAAGTCTTCCAACCTTGGAGCGGATTATCATATTCGAAGGAACGGTTCATCACCTTCTCGGCATACAAACCACCATCGGCTCCAAAATTAATATCTTCGAAAAAGAGGCCGTACATGGTACTCTGTACGGGAATACCTTCGGCGGAAGCGTCGATAGTCATCATATTGCCCTTGGGCTGGGCAATGGCTGTCGCCGCCATGGCGAAGGCTGCTAAAGTCAGGAAAATTTGTTTCATATATTACATGGTTTTTTGGAACCTCGGCGATCGATCAGGATCGCCGAGATAATGTTTATTTCTTGGCCTCAACAGCGGCATGCTCCACGGGAAGGCAAGCCTTGTAATTCTCGATGTAGGCGTTGAAGCCTTCTACATCTTCGGCGGTAGGAGCGATTTCCACTCCCTGGTTGCCGGCGAATACATACTTGTCAAGCCAATCGGCGAGATTCCTCTCTTCAGGATTGTTGACTACATAAGAAGCGAGAAGGGCTATACCCCATGCTCCGCCTTCTCCAGCAGTCTCCATGACTGAAATAGGGGAGTTCAAAGCGGCAGCGAGCATCCTCTGACCTACACCGCGGGTTTTGAAATAACCGCCGTGACCGGTGATGCGATCCACCTTGACTTTCTCCTCTTTGAGAAGAATATCATTACCGATTTTCAGCACTCCGATGGCGCCATAAAGATGGGCGCGCATGAAGTTGGCGAGGTTGAATTTGTCGCCTGCCGAACGGATGAAAAGCGGACGTCCTTCAACGAGACCGGTTACAGGCTCGCCGGAGAAGTAGTTGTAGGAAACTAGTCCACCGCAATCAGCCTGGCCTTCGAGAGCCTTGTTGAATAATTTGCCGAAAATCTCGTTCATATCAACGGGCACTCCGAGAAGTTCCTGATACTCCTTGAAAAGTCCAACCCAAGCATTGATATCGCTAGTGCAGTTGTTGCAATGCACCATGGCAACGAGACTTCCGTCAGGAGTGGTCACGATGTCGATAGGCTCGTAAGGCTTTGAAAGGTCTTTTTCAAGAACAATCATTGAGAAGGATGAAGTACCGGCGGAAACATTACCTGTGCGCTGCTTAACGGCATTTGTAGCGGCCATACCGGTGCCGGCGTCTCCCTCAGGAGGGCAGAAAGGTATGCCAGCCTTAAGATGACCGGATACATCCAGTTTTCTTGCGCCTTCAACGGTAAGTGTACCTGCGTTTTCACCAGCTACCAAAACCTTCGGGAAGATGTCGAGAAGTTTCCAGCTAAAGCCGTAAGGGGCTACCAGCTTGTCGAATTTCTCAACCATCGTAGCATTGTAAGTCTTGGTCTCAGGGTCTACCGGAATCATACCTGAAGCATCGCCCACACCAAGTACCTTCTGACCTGTCAGCTGCCAGTGAATATAGCCGGCGAGAGTGGTCTGGAACTTTATATCCTTTACATGAGGCTCCTTGTTGAGGATGGCCTGATAGAGATGGGATATGCTCCAACGAAGAGGAATATTGTAGACGAACAATTCGGAAAGTTCCTTGGCGGCGTCGCCGGTGTTGGTGTTACGCCATGTGCGGAAAGGAACCAAAATCTCATTCTTATCGTCGAATGCCATGTATCCGTGCATCATAGCGCTGATACCGATGGCTGCGAGAGTCTCGATTTCGGTGTCATATTCCTTCAAAACATTCTTGCGAAGGTCCGCATAGCAGTTCTGAAGTCCATTCCAAATAGCCTCGATGCTATAGGTCCAGAGGCCATCCACGAGCTGATTTTCCCATTCGTGGCTGCCCTGTGCTATAGGCTTATTCTGCTCGTCGATAAGAACGGCTTTAATTCGGGTAGAGCCAAACTCGATACCGAGAATGGCTTTACCCGTTGAAATTGTCTGTTTTGCGTCCAACATACTACTTCAGAGCTTTGTTGAGAAGATAGTATACCTCGTTTACGCGCATCTCTTTCTTGAAATCCTCAAGTTTGGTATCCTTACCAATGTGGAGCATTTCAATACCTGCGATTTCTGCGTAATCCTCCCAATATTCAGCGGTGAGGTCGTATGAGAAGCATGAATGGTGGGTACCACCTGCCATGATCCAAGCGCCTGCGCCAACCTCGAAGTTAGGCTGAGGAATCCAAAGAGCGGATGCAACGGGGAGCTTAGGAAGCGGTTTCGGTTTGATGCACTCAACATCGTTGGCGATGAGACGGAAGCGTCCGCCCATGTCTACGATGGTAGCGGTGATACCGTAGCCGGTCTTGCTGGTGAATACCAAGCGAGCGGTAGGAGTTTTGCGGATACCGATGCCGAGGAAGTGAACCTCGAGTTTCGGTTTGTCAGCAGCGATAAGAGGGCAAACCTCAAGCATGTGGGACTGAAGAATAGCTGAACGATCGCCGTCGAAGTTGAGAGTGTAGTCCTCCAAGAATGAGCAACCACCCTTGAGGCCACGGCTCATGAACCATACGGTACGATACAAAGCGGCGGTCTTCCAGTCACCTTCAGCGCCGAAGCCATAACCTTCCTCCATGAGACGCTGTGAAGCGAGTCCAGGAATCTGGTCGAAGCCACGTCCGGTCTTCTCAACGAGAGCATCACCGAGGTCATCGAAGTTGGTGGTGAAGCCCTTTGCACCTTTGTCCTTAAGAACTGCGCGGAGGGTAAGCTCAGCCTTAGCTGAATTCCATACCTTCTTATATTCTACGCTCTTCTTGTTCTCAAGTTTCTTGTCATGATCGTACTCCTTGAAGTATTTCTCTACGAGTTTGTCAACGTCGGCGTCCTTAACCTTGTCGAAATAAGGCATAACATCGCTGAATGCCATATAATCAACATGGTAGCCAAGTCTCATCTCGGCCTCTACCTTGTCACCATCGGTAACGGCAACATTGTTCATCTGGTCGCCGAAACGGAGGATCTTCATGTCCTGTGCATCATGCCATGCGGCAGCAACACGCTCCCAAACGGCAATATGTTCAAGAGTCTTCTCATCCTGCCAGTAACCAACAACGGTCTTGTGGTTCTTGCGCATGCGAGAAAGGATGAAACCATATTCACGGTCACCATGAGCGCTCTGGTTGAGGTTCATGAAATCCATATCCATGGTATCCCAAGGAATCTCCTTGTTGAACTGAGTATGGAGGTGGAGAAGAGGCTTCTTAAGCTCCTGAAGTCCATGAATCCACATCTTAGCGGGTGAGAATGTGTGCATCCAAGTGATGACACCGATACAGTTGTCAGCATTCTCAGCAGCCTTCATTACAGCCAAAACCTCGGCTGAAGAGTTAGCAGTACCCTTGTAGACTAGTTTGACGGGAAGTTTTCCGGAATTATTCATTCCGTCTACCATTTTGGTTGAATGGCCGTCCACCTGGACAACCGCGTCGCCACCATAAAGAAGCTGTGCTCCGGTGACGAACCAGACTTCAAGATTTTTATATTCTTTGATGTTCATAATTAAAGTGTTATTAAACTATTTTTTCTTTTGTCCATAATATGCGTTGGGACCATGCTTGCGGGAGAAATGTTTCTCAACAAGCAGAGGATTCATGGTGAGGTCGGGATTGACGCTGAAGGCCACGAAAGCCATCTTTGCCACCTGCTCCATTACCACGGCGTTGTGTACGGCTTCGGCCGCGTCTTTGCCCCATGAGAAGGGACCATGGTTCTTAACGAGCACGCCAGGAGTGTGGACGGGGTTGATGCCGTCCTTTACGAACTTGTCCACGATAACATTACCGGTTTCAAGCTCGTATTCACCCTTAACCTCGCTCTCGGTCATGTCGCGAGTGCAAGGAATGGCGTTGTGGAAATAGTCAGCGTGGGTGGTACCGATATTGGGAATATCCTTACCCGCCTGAGCCCATGCCGTAGCAAAGGTGGAGTGGGTGTGAACCACTCCGCCTATCTCGGGAAATGCCTTGTAAAGAGCCACATGGGTAGGGGTGTCGGAAGAAGGTCTGAGGTCGCCCTCTACAACCTTGCCGTCCAAATCCACTACAACCATGTCGGATGCTTTCATTTCATCATAACTTACTCCACTGGGCTTGATGACAACCAAACCGCTGGCGCGGTCAATGGCTGAAACATTGCCCCAAGTAAATATTACGAGACCATGTTTTACAAGGTCCAAATTGGCACGAAGTACCTTTTCTTTCAATTCTTCAAGCATGGCTTACCAGAGTAATATATAAAGGATAACTGTGATAAGGCAGATTCCGAATGCACCGATTGAGTAACCCTTGTCGGTGTGGAAGAGCTTGAGGTTGATAGGAAGGGCTTTCTTGTCCTCTTTCTTGTCCTTAGAGTTGCTATATAGCCATACAGCGTTGCAACCAACGAGAACACCGAAGAAGATGAATGCCTGGAATCCGATGTCGTTGAGGTAATCGATGAAGTTGTTGTCAGGATCTTTAACACCATGGCAGGCACCGAGGATAACAACGATAGCGGAAACAACGATCATGACGATACCAGAGATACCGAGAATCTTAGACCATTTGAGCATGGACTTCTGATCCTTCTCGCTAGGCTGCTCGCAACTGATAAACTTGTTGTCGATAAGAGTCATGATGATGAAGAAGAGTACGAGGATGATGAAAATGTATCCTGCACGGAACTGGAAAGGCACCTGAGGGAAGCAAACCTTGAACAAAATTCCAAGAGGAATGGTAAGGATTGCGGTCCATACAGCAGCCTTTGAAGAAGCTCTCTTCCAAAGAAGACCTAGACCGAATACTACGATGATACCAGGATAAATGAATCCTGAATACTCCTGAATGTACTGGAATGCCTGATCGAGACCACCGAGCAAAGGTTTAACAGCGATGAAAGCGATGATGATAGCGCAAACGGCTACGATACGTCCCATGCCCACGAGCTGTTTGTCCTTAGCGTCCTTGTTGATGTACTTCTTATATATATCCATCGTGAACAAGGTGGAAGTGGAGTTGATCATGGAAGCTAGGGAGCTAATGATAGCCGCAGCCAAAGCAGCGAATGCAAGACCTTTGATACCGGTAGGGGTGAAGTTACGAACCAACCAAGGATAAGCGTCGTCCGCTACGTTAATCTGACCACCGAGGTTCATGCTTGCGAACTGCTCAGGATTCTGGGTGATGTAGTAAGCGAAAACGCCAGGGAGACATACGATGAAGGGAATCAAAATCTTGAGGAAACCTGCGAAGATGAGACCTTTCTGAGCCTCAGCAACGCTCTTGGCAGCCAAACCCTTCTGGATAATGTACTGGTTGAAGCCCCAGTAACCCAAGTTGGTCAGCCAAACACCACCGACAACGGCAGCGATACCAGGCACGTTAGCGAAAGCGCTAGGGTTGTGGCTCTCTTGGATTACGAGATGGAAGTGTACGTCTTTGGCATGTTCACCGGTTGTTAGGTCGGAGTAAACTCTTCCGAGAGCGCCCATGGCGTCGGTACCCATAACGTTACCGATTTCTTTGAGGGCTACGAAAGCGGTGATAAGACCACCACCGACGAGGAATACAACCTGCATGATATCAGTCCAAGCAACTGAAGCAAGACCGCCGTAAACTGAATAAATACCGGCAATCAAGAAGAGTGCTAGGACGATTAGCATCCTTATGGATATTGAGAAGCCGCCAATCTGCACAGCGAGGCCCTGGAGTCCGAGAATCTGCTCAATAGCGAGGGCGCCGAGCCATGCTACTGAGGTAAGGTTAACGAATACATAGAGGAAGAGCCAGAGGATGGAGAATGCGAGACCTACACCGTCATTGTAACGCTCACGAAGGAACTGAGGAATGGTGAAGATCTTGCGGTCCAGCATGACAGGCAGCAAGAATTTACCGATAACAATAAGAGTAACGGCTGCCATGATCTCGTATGCCGCCGTTGCGATACCATCACGGAAACCAGTTCCGGACATACCGATGAACTGCTCCGCTGAAATGTTAGCTGCGATAAGTGAAGCACCCACAGCCCACCAAGTAAGCGTGTTGCCTGCCAAGAAGTAATCATTCGCGCTCTTCTCTTCGCCCTTCTTGCCACGTCCGAGGATAAGACCGAGGGTGACAAGAACTACGATGTAAATCAGCAGAATGATAAAGTCGATTGTTTTAAAGCCCGATTGGGCTAATGCATCTGCGATGTTATTCATATAGTTTTGTATTATAATTCAAGTTCGCGCTTACTTGGTTGAGAAAGCGAATACACAGTGGCTGGTGTAAGTCTCTCCAGGACGTACTACTGCTGAAGGCCACTCAGGTTTGTTAGGAGTGTCAGGATATTTCTGAGACTCAAGGCAAATGCCGACACGCTGATTGTAAACAACGCCTTTCTTGCCGGTAACAGTGCCATCGAGGAAGTTACCTGAGTAAACCTGGATGCCAGGTTCGTCGGTGTAAACCTTGAGGTCGATGCCGGTGGCGGGGGAGTAGAGTTCAACTGCAACCTGACCATCGTCACCCTTAGTATCGAGAACCCAGTTGTGGTCATAACCATTACCATTGTGAATCTGATCGTTGTCGGCGTCGATGTCTTTGCCGATAAGTTTAGCGGTAGTGAAATCGAAAGGAGTCTCAGCTACAGGAGCGATTTCGCCGGTGGTCATATAAGTGCTGTCAACAGGAGTGTAGTTGGAAGCATTGATATAGAGCTCGTCCTCGGTAACTTTGTGGTTAGCGGGGTCGCCAGCGAGGTTGAAATAGCTATGGTTGGTAAGATTAATCACGGTAGGAGCGTCTGTAACGGCGTCATACTTGATGTCAATCTTATTGTCAGCGGTAAGGGTGAAGGTAACGTTAGCGGTTACTTTGCCAGGGAAATTGTTGTCTCCGTCGGGAGAAACTCTCTGGAGTTTGAGATGGCTAGCGTCTGACTCCACTACATCATAAACCTGATACTGCCAACCGGTAGGACCACCGTGGAGGCAATGTCCGAAGTTATTCTGAGGAAGCTGGTACTCAGTACCGTCAATGGTAATCTTACCCTGATTGATACGGTTGGCATAACGTCCGATGGACGCACCGAAGTCGGATGCATTATTCTCAGGGAAGTAGTCGGAAACCTTGTCGAAACCGAGAACTACATCTTTGAAATTACCATCTCTGTCGGGAACCATAACGGAAACTATACGACCACCGAAGTTGGTGATGCAAACTTCCATTCCATTCTCGTTTGTAAGCGTGTAGAGACCGGTTTTTGCGCCGTTATACTCGCTTACGAAATCTGCCGGATTCAATCCGGATTTGGTTGTTGCGGGTTTCTTGGAGCAGCCCGTAAGAGTAAGGGCAATGGCAAGAATCGCAACTGAGGTTTTAGCGATTGTTTTCATTTTTTAGTTTATTATGTTATTACTTTACTTCCCATTCAAATAGACCGCAAGAATACTCATCCGGCTGGTCTACCTCCAACTTAACGGCTGTAGTCTTAACGGCGTCGAAATTGACCTCGTTAGACACACCCTTGTTGAGTGTATATTTGTCGGCGCCCTTAACTTCGGCCCAATTGCCACTGGCGTCTTTGTAATAAATTCTCCATGCTTTAGGCACTGAACATCCGCCCCAGGGCTGGTCGTCGAACCATACTACGGAGCTGCGAGATACTGTGCTCTCCTCGGGGAACTCATAAACTATCCACTCGGTACCGCCCTGTTTAGGCCACCAATGATAGTAAGGCACTGAACGATCTTCAGGGTTCTGAGGAACGAGACGGTCGTTGATAGCGCTAATGGATGTCACCATGTGAGAAGCGCTGATTTTGCTCTCTGAAGCGAGTGTGGCGGGCATCGCGGGTTTGGTGGCGCGAAGCTCCTGAGGAATCCAAACGGTCATTTCGCCGCTTCCTCTGTGGCACCATGCATAGTAAGGAATGAGCGTGAGAGTCACGTCCTTGGTTTCCAATTTACCATCCTTGTCGAAGGTAAGAGTCTGGGCATCGGTCTTAATCTGGTCGATTCCGCAGAGGAGGTCGTCACGATGAACAACGCTCATCTTAGGTTCCTGGTTAAGGAGAATGCCGCGAACTGAGAAATCATTGTCGGGCCACTCAGCGCAGAATACAACTGGACCTTTCTCGATAGCTACGCGACCTTCGTCGGCAGCAACTTTATAATGAGCCTTAACAACTCTAGGCTCCATGTCGAGGTGGAGAGTAACTGTGTCACCCTTCTTCCACTTGCGTGAAATGCTGAAATATCCGTCTTTAAGTTCTGAAGAAACCTCCTGACCATTAACCTTTACGCTATAGCCGAGTTTCTTTCCATCCTTATATGAGTAAAGATCGCTGGGAACAACCTCGCCGCGAACCCATCCAGGGATGCGGAGCTTGATTGTGAAGTCCTTAGCTGCGGTTTTGTCAACGGTAAGAACAACATCGCCATTCCAAGGATAGCCGGTCTTCTGGCTAACAGTTACATCTTTGCCACCGACCTTATTGGTCATGGTGTTGGACATGTAGAGGTTTACATAGAGATTGTTGTCCTTAACTGCGTAGATGTAGCCAGGAACTGAAGGAATGAAGCGGCAAATGTTGGAAGGGCAGCATGCGCAACCGAACCATGGCTGTCTCTGGTGCTGACCGATGGACTCAAGAGGGTTGGGATAGAAGAATCCGCCACCATCAAGAGAAACACCTGAAATAAGTCCATTATAGAGAGTACGCTCCAAAACGTCATAATATTTGGCGTCGCCGTGGAGCAAGAACATTCTGTAGTTTACATATACGTTACCGATAGCGGCGCAGGTCTCGCAATATGCGGACATGTTGGGAAGCTCGTAATTCTCACCGAAGGCCTCGCCATTGTTGGTGGCACCGATACCACCGGTGATGTAGAGTTTCTTGGAAACGATATTGTCCCAAATGCGATCGATGGCATCGATATAAGCCTTGTCACCGGTAAGAGCAGCAACATCTGCCATACCTGCATACATATAGGCGGCTCTAACGGCATGGCCAACAGCCTCATCCTGCTCCAAAACGGGCTTGTGAGTCTGGTTGTATTCCTCGCGGAATTCGGTTTTGCCACGATAGTCGAGGAAGAATTTAGCCTGATCCAAATATTTCTTGTCACCGGTCACGGTGTAAAGTTTAGCAAGAGCCATTTCGGCAATCTGGTGGCCTGGAACGCGGATTACCTGACCAGGCTTGTCACCGATTTCCCTGCAAACGCAGTCAGCGTATTTCATGGCGATATCCAAGAAATTACGCTTACCGGTAGCCTGATAATAAGCAATGGCGCCCTCTACCATGTGTCCGAGGTTGTAGAACTCATGGCTGAGCTCCTCTACTTTCTCCCATCTCTTGCTTCCTGCCCACTCGTGAGGGTGTTTGGGATTCATGGTTCTGGAGGTGTAGAGATAGCCGTCGGGCTCCTGAGCGGCTGCAACTATAACAAGCACGCTGTCGATATATTTTTCCAGATTCTTGTCGGGATAGGTCTGGAGAATATAGCTGGCACCCTCGATAGTCTTGTAGACGTCAGTATCATCAAATGAGTAGCCTTTAACTTCGTAAGACTCGCTGGGATGAGCGGCCTTGATAAAGTTCTCATAACGTCCCGTCTCCTCGCATTTGCTGAATGCCAAAGGGATGGTAACCTCACGGGAAGCCTTCAAGCGCTGGCCCCAGAAGGCGTCTGTTACCTTTACAGATGTGAAAGGAACCGGAGAAATGGGGTATCCTCCGTCCTTTGGTGTATCCGCGGACGAGAATACGATCACTGCCGCAAGGGCGGCAAGAATGGTGTAGATTCTATTCATACTGTCTAATTTTTAGTTAATTTCATCGCAAATCCGCCTCCTGAAGACAATGTCACGGTTTTAACCATTGATTTGTCCGCATCGAAGGTCTCTATTTTATAATCCTCGGCATTTCTGGAAGCATTGCGTCCATCGCGGAAAAGTTCCGCCTTCCATGTGCCTGCGCCCAAGAAATCGAGGCTGATATTCAAATCTCTGCCGGTCCATGACGTCAGACCGCCAACGTACCAGTTCTCGCCGGCCCTTCTGGCTATAACCACATATTCACCGAGTTTGCCTTGCAGAACTCTTTCCTCATCATAAATCCTCGGCAGCGAGGTGATAAAGTCAGTGGTTTCCTGCTCCCTCATGTACAAAGTAGGGGAGTCGCAAAGCATGGTGAGAGGAGAATCGAGAACAATGTAAAGTGCCACCTGATGCGCCCTGGTGCCCATTACAACGGAATTGTTATAGATGGGATGGAAGTCGCCGTGGTTGGCGTTGCGCATAGCTCCAGGTGTATAATCGGTGTAACCGCTCATCATACGGATGTAGGGGAGAGTTACGTTATATTCGGGCATATTGATGTCCACCTCGCTCCAACGAACCTCCTCCTGACCGAATACGGCTTCGAAGTTTATGATGTTGGGGAATGTGCGATTTATACCCGTAGGCTTGTAAATGCCATGGTAATCTAGAATCAAATGATATTTAGCCGCGGTTTCAGCGATACGATAGATCATCTCAACGCCTTCCTGGTCGTCTCTATCCAAGAAATCTACCTTGAAACCTGCGATGCCCATATTCGAGTAATGGCGGCAAACCTCTTCGAGATTATCGTCCAGCACATTGAAAACGCACCAGAGAATGAGTTTTACATTCTTCTGGGCGGCATATTTTGCAAGTTCTTCGATGTTGAGGGCCTCAATTGGCTTTAGCATGTCGCCCTCCTTGGGATCATACCAACCCTCGTCCAAGATTGCGTATTCCAGGCCATTCTTGGAGGCGAAATCTATGTAGAACTTGTAAGTATCCATGTTAATACCGGCCTCGAAATCGACTCCAGTAAGCTGCCAGTCATTCCACCATTCCCAAGTGGAGAATCCTGGGTGAATCCAAGACACGTCGTTTAGTCTTGAAGGCTCGGCAAGTGCGTAGACCATATTGTTGACCGGCATCTGAGTGTCGTCGGTGGTGATTGCCATAATTCTCCAGGGCAACTGCCTTGCACCGTCGATTACTGCTATGTAGTCCTCGGTGGAGGTGACGTATTTCTGCTTTCTCCACGGATAGTAGTCGAACGTCTTGGGATATTTGGCGAATTCGCCCTTGATGGAAGTGCCCGATGCCTTTACGAACATTCCTGGGTATGCCTTGAGGTCTGACTCAAGAATAGTGACTTTGACCGGTCCTTCTTCCACAGTGATTGGCAAAAATGCGGGAAGGGTAGATCCATCGCTCAATTTCTGCACGGTGTACTTGTTCTGGAAGGCCATTGCTTCCGGTTTCTTGGGATTGGTTGAGTATGCTAGCCAGCAACGACCATCTTCCGCAAATTTGAAATCAGCAACCTCATCTTTAACCGTAGCTTTGCCTGCAACGCCGAATCTATATGCCACGCCCTCGTTGCTAACCCTCCATTCAATGGAATTTCCGTCCTTGAACTGCACCGTGAGGGCGTTATATTCGAAATCGAATTCTTTTTGTCTGTAAAGAGGCGCTTTGATATGTTCCTTGACTGGGCCGGTGTTTTTGGCTTTGCGAATGGCCCCTGCGAGGGAAATTTTGCCTTTGTCGCCCAAATCCAGCGATGCGGTGGCGTCTTTGAGGATAGCGGTGCCGTCATAAAGCACTGAATAGCAGTCGCCTGACATCACTACGGTGATATGGCCGTCTGGGGAAGAAACTTTGTAGTCTTTAGCGAGGCAAAGCGTGGAGCAAAGCAACGCTAACATGGTTATTTTTAATTTTCCGGTCATTAGTTTTGTGTTTATTTTAACGAAAGACAAAAATAATAATATGTATTCAACTTAAAAATAACAAAAATCCAATTATTCTTTGAAAATATTCCAGTTTTCGGACGATTTTGTTATTCTCGTGGAATTATCTATCTTTGTGGTATGAGAAAAATATACACGCTTGTACTCGTCGCTTTATTGGCCCTTACGGACCTTCAGGCGGCCCCAAAATACCATTTTAGACGTTATTCTTCCGCTGAAGGCCTTTCTTCCGTGGGGGTAATCGATATTCTGCAGGATAAGGATGGACTCATCTGGATGGGCACAATAGACGGCCTTAATATTTTCGATGGACGAAATTTTCATGTCTTGGACTTGCCGGAGCCAGGTCTAAGTACAGCAGTTGATAGACTTTTCCAAGACTCGGAAGGCATAATTTGGGTGGGTACGGACGATGCCGTGTACTATGGCAATCTTTCCGGCATGACTCGTCTCACGTCCGAAACCTCTGATTATCCGAAATCCTCGGTGACATCTTTCTGCGAGGATAGGGATGGTTCAATATGGTTTACAACCCGTGAGCAAGGTGTATTTAATTATAAAAAGGACACCGGAAAACTGACATCTTATCTGGGAGATGATGAGAATTACAAAAATACCGAGTTGGTTTTCATAGATCCTAATAATGTGGTATGCGTTTGTCCTACTTATACGGACAATATGATAATGTCCCTCAATAGAAATGCGGGTACATTCTCTCCAATCCCTTTGAATTATAATGGTGTCTCGCCATCTCGTGCCTGTGCAGCCAGTTTGGCCCCAAATGGTAAAATAATCTTGGGCACTTGGAATCAAGGCTTGTATTATTATGACCCTCAATCCAAGGAAGTCTCATCATGTTTGGATGGAAGAAATCGTGCCGGCTTCAACCATATCCATAACATTACTGAAATAGAACCGTGGGTATATCTTGTTGGATCCGATGATGGTCTTCTCTGGAGTAATCTGCTGACAGGGGAGAGTAAATTGTTTATCAATGACTTGAATGATAAAACTTCCCTATCTAACAAATTTGTTTATCCTATTGTTGTAGATAACGAAGGTGGAATTTGGGTAGGAACTTATTATGGAGGAGTCAACTATGTGGCGGCGAATTCCGGTCAGTTCCAAAGCCTTTCCATGTCGTCCCTTACGGGGAATCCTGAGGAATCCATCGTAAGTTGCTTCGCTGAGGGTAGCGACGGCACCATTTGGGTTGGTTCCGACAACGGCGGTTTGATGCAATACGACCCGTCTTCGGATAAGGCGTTGCGGACTTGGAGCCCTAATCGTGGCAATAAATTGTCTTCATATAACCTACATTCTCTTTTTATTGACGGTGATTATATTTGGGTTGGAACATATGCAGGCGGTGTAAATCGCATAAATATGAAAACCGGCCAGACAAAGGTCTATTATACCAAAGATGGTCTTGATAATTCCAGCGTATATTCGGTATTTAAGGATAAAGACGGAACTCTTTGGGTCGGTACCATGTTCGGAATCAATACCTATGATTACGACCAAGATAAGTTTGAAAACAAGTACACACTGGAATCTACTGTCCAGGATATTGATCAGACTCAAGATGGCCTAATATGGTTCGCCACAACCACAAAGGGCCTGATTTCCTTTAATCCGGCGGACGGCAAATGGACTACCTACACAATGTCCAATTCAGATTTGCCCAGTAACACGATTTATACTCTTTTCAATGATGGCGAAGGTCGTCTCTATATTGGCACCGGCAAAGGCTTATGCGAGTATACCCCTGAATCTAAATCCATAGTTCGCATCAACCTCGGTGAGGATGTGAATGTATTTTTCGGAGCGGAATATGGTTCTCAGCTATGGCTAGCCACGAATAAGGGCCTGCTTCGCTACTCATCTCAAGATGGAGCGAAAGAGTATTATGGAATAAATGACGGCGTCATGGAAGGTCAATTCTTGACCAATTCTGGTTTGCTGACATCCGATGGACGAATTTTCCTCGGATCCAGCAACGGCATGGTGTCGTTCTATCCCCATAAGATTTTGATAAATAAAATACCGCCAACCGTGCTGATTAGCGGTTTCCAGACCAGAAATATTGACAAGACGGGTGAAATCGACTATATTTCCCAGCCTCTCGAAAATGGCAATAAATTAACCCATAAACAGAGAAATATACGTTTCGGAATCTCGGCCCTGAGCTATTGCGCACCGGAGAAAAACGGCTTTTCATGCTATCTGGAGGGCTTCGACTCTCAGTGGCGCGACCTCGGAAACCAAAATACGGTGGAATATACCAACTTGCCTCCAGGACGCTATGTTTTCATGGCGAATGCCACAAATAATGACGGCATTCCCAGTGAGTCCCCAGCTACCATAGAATTCGTGATTAAGCCTCCTATTTGGGCATCCAAGGGTGCGATGGCTTTGTATGGCCTGCTTCTTATAGGGCTTCTATATTTCTTATACAAAGCCGTCACTAAACGTTCGGAAGCCAGATATCAGGTGAAATATGACGATTTGGTACGTCAGCGTAAGGAAGAAGAGCTCAATGCCAAGGTTAATTTCGTGACTTCTATAGCGCATGAGGTCCGCACTCCGCTTTCGCTGATTACTGCTCCGATTGAGCGAATGATGTCGCACGAGCAGGAATGTCCTCAATCTTTGCGTTCAGACCTCAATGTCATCGATAGAAACAGCAAACGCCTGATGTCTCTGGTTAGCCAGATTCTGGATTTCAGCAAGATAAATTCGGAAACATTATCCGTAATGCAACCGGCATACAAGAATATTCCGGACGTGGTGAAACAGGTTGTGGATATATTCATGCCTACGATTGAGAACATGAAAATTAAGTTCAGTTATGATTGCCCCGACACAGATTTTCATGGCGATGTGGATGCGGAGGTGCTGAATAAAATAGTTAGCAATTTGCTTTCGAATGCCGTCAAATACACCAAGGACGAGATTTCGATGTCATTGACTCATACCGATGACACCTATACTCTCAAGGTTAAAGACAATGGCAAAGGCATTAGCAAGGAACTTCAGAAGAGGGTTTTCGCTCCATTTTATAGGATTGATGAGTCAAAGCAGGGGACAGGTCTCGGACTTGCCATTGTAAGGCAACTTACAGCGGCATCGGACGGCACAATTACCTTGGAATCGGAGCCGGACAAGGGTTCAGAATTCACTCTTACAATGCCTCTAACCAAACTCACAGAGAATATGGAGGAGGAAGTTCAGACTGAGATTCCTGCAGGTGAGACTCAGGAAACTCCTCTGAAGACCGGCAAGCGTCCAGTGATGCTAGTTGTTGAGGACGATGCTGATTTGCTGGAGTTTTTGGTTGATGATTTCCATTCCACTTTCGATACGATGAAGGCGACCGACGGCAAGGCTGCGGTTGAGATTCTCAAGAATAAAGTACCTGACATTATTATCAGCGACTGGATGATGCCGGCGATGTCGGGTGCGGAATTGTGTAAATATGTGCGTGCAAACAAGAATTTGCGCCATATTCCATTTATTATGCTGACTGCAAAGGCTGATGATAATTCCGAACTTGTGAGTCTGAATTGCGGAGCCGATGCCCATGTCAAGAAGCCGTTCTCGCTGGAGCATCTTCATGCGCTTGTCAATCATCTTGTAAGCATGAGGGAAGTGATGGCCAGAAAATATTCCGGTCTCACCGATGCGGAGGCTCGTCAGGAGGATTATGCTTCGTCTACCGATGTGTTTATCAAGAAGTTGAACGAAATCATAGAGGCGAATATCGCCAATACGGAGTTGTCTGTGGGTATGTTGGCGTCGGAGCTTTGCGTTTCGCGTTCCGGTCTTTTTGCTAAGGTGAAGGAGGCGATAGGGGAGACTCCTAACAATATGATTATCAATGCTCGACTCAATGCGGCGGCGAAGATGCTGGATGAGGGGAAATATCCTATCAATGAGATTTGTTATATGGTGGGTTTCAATGCTCCTTCCTATTTCTCGAAGAGTTTCCAGCGTAAGTTCGGCATGACGCCTCATGACTGGATGCAGCGTATGAGATAGTGCGATCTACTATTATAACCATTCATTTTGTCGAAAAATCGCATAAAACGTATTATAAGATTTAAAAAATATGTATATTTGCGTTGATAAAACGTTTTTAACCGACTTAACTGACATAACATTAATGGCTCACTGACAGAAAAACAAACCAAAGTAACTACGAAATTAGAGAACCAATAAACCAATTAACTATATTGTATGAGACTAAATGTGAACCATTCATGGATCCGCACCACAGTGTCAAAAGCCTTGTGGGGTCTTTTTGTAGTGTGCGGAACTCTAGCGTTTGCGCCTAATGCGGCAGCTCAGCATACCGTCAAAGGTACGGTTGTTGACGAATCAGGTCTTCCTGTAATCGCCGCCGGCGTATCTGTCAAGGGGACAATGTCCGGTACAGTTACGGATATGGACGGTAATTACACCATCTCCGTAGCAAATGACGGAGTCCTCTCCTTCTCAGCTATCGGCTACAAAACACAGGACGTCAACGTCGGTAGCCGTGCAGTTATTGACATCGTTCTTCAGGAAGATGCACTTCAGTTGGATGACGCCGTAGTTATCGGTTACGGTACTCAGCGTAAAGGTGATATCACATCAGCCGTTGCATCCGTAAAACCGGAGGACTTCCTCATCGGTAATGTTCAGGATGCTTCCGATATGATTAAAGGTAAGGTAGCTGGTTTGAACATCACCAAATCTTCAGGTGACCCTAATGCGGGTAGTACAATTCGTCTGCGTGGTACAACTACTATCAATGGAGACCTTACTCCGCTCATCCTCGTAGATGGTGTTCCTGGTGACATGGGTACAGTCGCTCCCGAAAATATCGCTGACATCTCCGTTCTTAAGGACGCGTCCGCAGCCGCTATCTACGGTACCCGTGGTGCGAATGGTGTAATTCTCATTACTACCAAGTCCGGTCACAGAGGAGAAACCGCTACGATAAACTATTCAGGCTATGTTTCAGCATCCACCTTCGCCAAGAAGGCTCAATTCATGGGCGTAGACGAAGTTGTGGACAAGACTCTTAACTTCCCTGATCAGGGCTATTCTACAGATTGGCTTAAAGAAATCACCCGCACCGGTTTCACCCACAATAACTCATTGTCAATCACCGGTGGTTCTCAGTCGACAACTTACTCGGCTTCAGTAGCCTATCGTGGTGAAAATGGTGTAATTATCAACACCGATAACCGCGAGCTCAAGATGACCTTTGACATATCTCAGTATCTTCTCAACGATATGCTCAAAATCAACTTGAATCTCGTAAAAGGCTTGCACAAGAATACGGATAGCAATCCTCAGTACGCATATCGTCAGGCTATCATCCGTAACCCTACATCACCTATATATGCACTTGATGCGAATGGAAATCAGGATCCGAGTCTTGGATATCACGAGGAATTCGGTCGTTTCCAGTACTACAACCCCGTGGAAATCCTTAATGAAGCCGATGGTGACACCCAGAGCGAGTGGACTAACCTCACTGGAAACATCACCCTTGAGCCTATTAAGGGATGGAAGACCAACCTTATGCTCGCTACCCATCGTTCCAACTCTATGTCAGAGATGTACTACACCTCTAAATACTATTCAAACGCCATATACGGCTACAAGGGTAGTGCTTCCAAGAGCCAGTACAATGGAAAATCTGATTACTTGGAGCTTACATCCACCTACGACAAGCATTGGGACAAACATCGTCTCTCTGCTCTTGCCGGTTATTCTTACAACTATAATGTATACGAAGGCTTCAGTGCGGGCAATACCAATTTCCCTACCGAAGCATATAAATACAACAACCTCGGCACAGGTACCTTCCTCACCGATGATGACCACACCGCAAGCATGAGCTCATATAAGAACGACAACAAACTTATCGGTTTCTTCGCTCGTGTATCTTATGGCTATGACAATCGCTACAATGTGCTCGCATCTTTGCGTCGTGAAGGATCCAGCAAGTTTGGTGAAAGTCACAAGTGGGGTTTGTTCCCTTCAGTTTCTTTGGGTTGGAACATCATCAACGAAAACTTCATGGAGAACTATCGTGACGTAGTTTCCAATCTCAAGCTTCGTGCGGGTTGGGGTGTTACCGGTATTATCCCAGGTTCTTCTTATGCTTCTCTCGTAGCATACGACTACAACCGCTACAACAAGTATTATGATCCTGCGACATCTTCTTGGAAGTATGCACTTGCCGCTACCCAGAACCCTAACCCTGATCTCTCATGGGAGAAATCTTCGGAGATTAATGTTGGTTTGGACTTTGGTTTCTGGGGCGACAGACTCACAGGCTCAATTGACTTTTACAACAAGAACACCAGCGGACTTCTCTATGACTACGCTGTTCCGCTTCCACCGAACCTATACAATTACACTCTTGCCAATGTAGGTAAGATGAATAACAAAGGTATTGAGCTCATGGTTTCCGTTGTTCCCGTAAGAACCCGCGACTTTGAGTGGGTTTCAACCCTTACTCTCTCACACAACAAGAATAAACTTGTGAGCCTCTCCAATGACCTTTATGAGACTTCCGACTACCTGAATACCGGTGGTATGGGTGATCCTATCTCCGTATCTACTCATAGAGTTGAGGTAGGAAAAGAAACCGGTCTATTCTGGGGCCTTAAGTCAGTCGGTGGCCTTTCATCCAACGGCAAATGGATTGTTGAATACGAAGATCCTGACACAGGTGAGATTATCTGGGCAGAGTGGAGTGGCGCCATGAACGACGATACCTATCGTCAGTACCTCGGAAGCGGTGTTCCTAAACTCAACCTAGGTTGGACCAATACCGCAAGATGGAAGAATTTTGACCTTACTCTCGCTTTCAGTGGAGCATTTGGTTTCAAGATTTTGAACGCGATGAGAGCATTCTATCAGAATAACTCCATCCAGTACAATAGACTTAAGATTGCCAGCCAGGAATTCCCTGTTTACGATCTTACCACACATGAGGCAACCGGTGAATACACTACCTTGAACTCTTCCAGCCAGACACAGTGCTTTGTTAGCGATTACCTCGAGAATGGTAGCTATCTAAAACTTGATAACGCGATTCTCGGCTACACTTTCAACGTCAAGAAGTTTGACTGGATTCAGAGTGCTCGTGTATACGTTTCAGCTGATAATGTATTCTGCATTACCAGATACACTGGACTTGACCCTGAAATCGAGAATAGCAACCCGTTCTGGGGAGCAGGACTTGATGACCGCGACAAGTATCCTACTATCCGTTCATTCACCTTTGGTGTCAACCTAACATTCTAATTAGGAGGAGAATATCATGAAAATAAAGAAACTCTTAGCAATTTTTGCAGGTTTAACCCTTATACTTGCTTCCTGCACGGATTTGTCAGAGACTCCCTATGACTTCATTACTGACGATAATATCGACTTTACGGATACCGATCAGGTAAGTGAACTTTCGGGAAACGTCTACTCCTATCTGCGCAAAACTTTCTGGACCTACTATGGAATGTGGGACTGGACAGAGGATGCATCCGACCTTCACATGTTCCCTACCCGCATCGGTGTGGGTTGGGGTGACTACTATTGTGCATACCACAAACATGAGTTCGCATCTTCATATGAGAATATCAACTATGTAATTTGGTATCACTCTTATGTCGCCATCATGTACGCGAATATGTGCCTCGGCAACGAGGGCTTTGTAGAGGCTCAGCCTCAGGCAACAGCCGAATTGCGTGCCCTCAGGGCATATCTTTACTACATCCTCTTCGATTCTTACAGGAATATTCCTATTCTTCCCGAAGGTGAAGTAGAAGCTGGATATTTGCCTCCTCAGGTTACCCCGACGGAAGCATTTAACTACATCGTAACCGAGCTTGAAGACTGTGTTGATGATCTTCCTGAGACTAATTACTTCGGCTATCCCACCAAGTACATGGCTTACATGACACTTGCCAAGATGCACCTTAATTACTATGCTTGGTTTGCCGACAAGGAGCCTTACGACGAGGGAGACAAGAGCCACTATGAGGAGGCACTTAAATATGCCGACAAGATTATCAGCAGTGGTCAGTACACTCTTTCAGCTACATACTCCGAGAACCATGTTCAGGACTTGAGCAGCAACAAGGAGGTCATCTTCGGTATTGACCTTGACGACACCGAGGCTACCGGATGCTATCTTTCCGCGGTCAATCTGCCTTCATTTGGAATCGAGGCGTTCAACTATACCGGTGGAGCATGGAATGGTGGATGCGCAATCCCTCAGTTTATTGACACATACGCTCACACCACAACTACAGCCAGTTCCAGCAACCACAAGACTGGTGTCATCTATTACGACTCTCGTTTCTATGACACTTGGGCATATGGTCAGCAGTATAAATATGGTACCAATAACAAGGTGTCTCTTAAAGCTAATGTTGATAGTCAGGGAGAGGTCCCGGTATTCTATTCTAAAGAGGTCCACTCTATCGATAATCCAGGCGCCTATATGATGGAAGGCTATCGTTATATCAAGAGCCAAATCGTAGAAGGTGACAAGGGAACATTCGGAAATGACACTCCCGTATATCGTCTCGCTGATGCTTATTTCATCGCCGCGGAGTGCGCGCTTCGTTTGGGTGGCTCTAAAACACTTACCAAGTACACCGAGTCTTACGCGGTTGATCTGATAAATCAGGTTCGTGCACGTGCATTTGTCGATTATCCCGAATATGCTAATCGTACCCTCGCCGACCTTAAGGGTGGCTCTTGCTACGATTACGGTATCCGCGAGTACACTAATGCGAATCCTGAATCTCCTGCTTTCTCATATGAAGAAGTATGGAATAGTTCTGAATTCAATAAGACAATTGAGGGTGGCGACGATATCGAGTTCGGTGGACTTCTTGACGATCTTGCATGGGAGTTCGTAGGTGAATTCCACCGTCGTCAGGACCTTATCAGATTCCGTTGTGGTAATGGCCAGAATGTATGGAACGGCAAGAGTTGGTTCTGCAAGCCTGCTGAGGCAAAGGGAGATTTCCATAAGAATCTATTCCCTATCACCCAGGACAATATGGAGTCAAATAAGGCACTTGTGCAAAATCCTGGATATTAATGCAACGAAATCACATTTTTTTGCATCTTATATATCAGACACTTAATTAATTACTATAAACAATTAACAATTTAAGAAAATGAAAAAATTAATTTGGAGCTTTATGCTCGTTGCAGCCGCGGCTTTCTCTCTTCAGTCTTGCGGTAAATCAGATGACAATAGCGGTAAGAGAACTTCTCAGGAAGAGCAGAAGCAGGAGAATAAGGAAGAAGAGAAGAAGGATGATCCCTCTACACCTACAGCCACATGGGCGGATGAGGTTATTACTTTCGAATATGAGTGTTATACCACAGCTAGTTATGGTATAGCTGAGATCGACTACATGACACTCCAGAAGGATGGCAAGTATCTCTATGAACTTCTTGACTACTCTTCAGCAGAGGAAATGATTGATGATCTTGGTGAGCAATCTTCTAATCCTGACACAGGTGAGGAGCTTCTTTTCTTCGGCAATGACCCTGTTACCGACAGTGATGTTATGTCCGACTTCAACACTAATGGTGCTGGCTACTGGCTCAATGGCAATGGCGTTGTACAGAATTGGGGTGACGATGCCCGTATGTTCACCGAGGCCCAGTATGGCAACGATGAAGAAGGTTACTATTTCGTCGGCTATGTAGGAGTTATGCCTGGTGTTATCTCTGCAGGTGACCAGTACGAAGGACGTATGGTTCTCCAGCGCACCAAGTCCGCTACCGAAATCATCCGTGTAGGTCTTCAGTATATCATCAACGTTAAAGAATTCGTAGACCCTGAGGCTTCTAGTTACGATGCTTCAAAGCGTACTATCGGTACCAAGGACATCGACTGCAGTGGCGAGGTTTCTGTAGCTACCGGCTACACTGGTATTTATTTCGACCTTTCTGAGGCTCAGGAGGCGCTCCAGCTCACCAAATATGAGATGACTAAGATAGAGACCGTTAAAGATGATGATGGCAACTTCTACTCAGGCCTTAAATTGGAAACCCTTCAGGATGGTACAGCTATCGAAGGTGTGACCTCAAACCTCTGGCTTGATATTAACGCTGCTCCTATTGCTTGGGGCGAGGGCGCTATCATCTGCTTCGAGAACTGGTACACTGTAGACGAATTTAAAGCTCATGTCTGCACATACGCAGAGGAAGGCAATACTAGCGCAGATGCGATTGGTAAGACCTATAGCGGTATAACCCAGAGAATTACCTACCTCCCTGCTGATTGCGAAGGTGATCTCTCAAAGGCTACTGTCGTTAATCTCAACTACACTATAAAGGTCGTTGAATAAGAGTTGACAAGTATGGCAACATACACGATTTTGCAAAAGCCAAGGATTCTTGGCTTTTGCTTTATTGTATCACTTGTTAGCTTGCTGGTATCATGCGGTAAAACTGAGGTCAAGGAGGAAGTCGATATCTATGACGTTGACGGAACTGTGACCTTTTCTTCAAAATCAAGTGTGTCTTTCCCAGGAAAGGGTGGTACAAAATCCTTGATTTTTATAGTTGACTCCAACTGGTATGTTGAGATTCCCGAGGATGCTTCTTGGCTAAGTATTTCACCTGCTAATGGTGAGGCCTCCGACAAACGGCAGTCTTTTCAGATTACCGCCGAGGCAAATGACCAAGAGAATGTAAGAGAGGCCGATTTGACCTTTTATGCTGGCAAAACCGCGGAAACTATCCATGTTACACAGGAGGAGAAGGTCATTACCTTAGATAAATCGGATGTACCTAACTACGACAAAATATATATCCCGCAGGAATTTAGCTCTGCTGGCACTTATTTCTTGAATAGTGACGATAAGTGGTATTTTGGACGTAGTAAGCAAAGCGAGCATTTCATCGTGTTCTGGGCCGAGGATTATGGCTCATACGGAGACACAACCCCCGCGGATCTTTCTTCCTCCAGTCCGTACTATGTAGATATAGACGACCTTTTGGAAAAGGCGGAGGAATTTTACAGGGTAAATGTAGATGAACTCAAGTTCGCCGATACCAGCACCGGAACCTCCAACCTGAACAAGTACAAGATGGAGATTTACATTCTCTATCAGACCGAATGGCTTGCAACTGGCGGCGGCTACGACAATATAATTGGCGCTCTGTGGATTAACCCCTCGACCTGTCACCCCGTTGGAAGCACAATAGCCCACGAAATCGGGCATAGTTTCCAGTACATGGTTTATGCGGACGCGATCGCGAACGGAGCGGCCAACGACTTCTCTACCGGTTTCCGTTACGAGATCGGCAATGGTTGCGGCTTCTGGGAGCAGTGCGCACAGTGGCAGAGCTACCAGTCATACGCGGACCAGGCTTTCAGTTCAACCAACTTCAGTGTGTTCGTTGAAAATTGCCACAGGCACTTCATCCACGAGCACCAGAGGTATGCATCCTACTTCCTCCAGTGGTACTGGGCGGAGAAGTATGGCGTTAGCGAAATCGGCGAAATCTGGCGTGCGGCCGTTAAGCCCGAAGACCCTATCCAGACATACCAGCGCAGGCATGGTCTTTCACTGGATGCGCTCAATGGTGAGTTGTATGAGTATGCCGCCAAGTGCGTTACATGGGATTTCGATGTTGAGGCAACCAACCTCTACGAAGGCAAATTGACAGGTGTCACCCAGACCGTTCGTGAGTTTGGCGAGAATTACATCGGTAAGATTGGCTGGAAGGGTTCATATGATTCTTCTACCGGCTACTATACCGTGGATCCCGACAAGGCTCCTGAAGCTACAGGCTTTAATCATATTAGGCTCAATGTTCCCGACGCCGACGAAAGCGTGAGTGTAAACTTCGTCGGCATGCCCAACGCTGACGGCTTCAACTCTGTTTCCAATGCTTCCATCGCGGGATGGAGAGTGGGATTTGTAAGTCTGCTTGAGGACGGCAGTAGGGAATATTCAGACCCCGTCGCTGTTAGTTCTTCCGCGGATATTACCTATGAGGTCCCCAGCAACTGTCAAAAGCTTTGGATGGTTGTTTCAGCGACTCCTAGCGAATATCTTACCCATTATTGGGACGAAGATGACACCAACGATGAGGTTTGGCCTTATAAGATTAAACTCACAAATACTGATCTCTTTGGTAACATTTCCTTCACGGGAGATGAAACCCCTAAGAGTATTACCATCAACCATAGCATCACCACTTCCGCCGCGGCAGGTTACAGTGGCACATCATATACATTCACCGATGATGACCTTGTGGAACTTGCATATGCATTCGTGCTTCAGCCAAGTGAAATTCAGGCCAAGATACCTACCAGCCGTGACAATGTAGGTAGTGCAGAAATTAAGGTTGCTGCGGTTCAGCCGGACGGATCTCTGTCTTATAATTATACCGCTAATGGCTATGGTTTCTGGTACAATGCTGAAGGAAGCGTTGACTCATGGAGCAATTCCTATACATATATGGAATTTACTCCTTCCTCATGGACATGCCAGTTTGGTGTGCATCCCAATCAGGTTTCCTCCGGAAAAATCAAGGCTGGCAATACTTATACCGATAAGTTTGCCCTAGTATACGGAGACTATACCGCTACTTTTGTTTTCACAATAAGAATTTCAGACTAAAATGAAAAGACTTTTACTGTTACTCGGAATGATTCTCTCTCTTTTCATTGCTTGCGGCAAGAATGAGCCAGGTGAAATTGAGAATAAGGAAGAGAAAGAGTTCGACCCAAATGCTGAACTCAGCTTAACTTCCACTTCAGTCACTTTCAGTGGTGAAGGTGGAGAAAAGAATGTGGTTTTCCAGGCCACTGGTTACTGGAAACTGTATATCCCCGAAGATGCTACTTGGCTAACGGCCAGCGCGTATGAGGGTGATGGGCAAACCAAAAGGCAGGCCGTAACGCTTATCGCAGAGGCTAACCCCGATGCCGCCGTTAGGTCAACCACCGTCACAATGGATGTTGGTTCCACCCAGAAGAAACTCAAGGTCAGTCAGGAGGAATGCGTAATCACAATTTCCGCTTCTGATGTTCCTGATCTCGACAAGATTTACATCCCGCAGGAATTCAGCGGCATGGACTTCTTCCGCAGTGACAGTAAATGGTCTTTCATTCGAAGCAAGCAGAGCGAACACTGCATTGTATTCTGGGACATCAAGTACGGCGCAACCGGCGCTACTACCCCTACAGACTGCAAAAAGTCCTCAATGCGTGTAGATATCGACGACCTTCTGTACAAGGCAGAGCTCTTCTATGAGATGAATGTCAACACTCTCAAGTTCGTGGACATCAACGCAGGCGACCAGTGCTGCTTGAACAAGTACAAGTTCGAAATCTACCTCATTTATCAGGACGAGTGGCTCGCGACCGGTTCTGGTTATGACAATGTAATTGGTGCCCTTTGGGTAAATCCTTCAACTTGTCAGCCTGTCGGCTCTACCATCGCTCATGAGATTGGTCATAGCTTCCAGTATATGGTATATTGCGACTACCTCCTTCGTGGCGGTACGGACAATAGTCAGGGACCTGGTTGGCGTTACGGCTTTGCCGATGACGGTAGCGGTGGCAACGCATTCTGGGAGCAGAGCGCACAGTGGCAGAGCTACCAGAATTTCGATGGGAACAATAATTACATTCCTCAGGCATTCGTTGACTACTATGCCAATGCTTACTTCTCCAGCACTTATATGCACGTGTTGCACGAGAATCCCCGCTACTCCAACTATTTCATTCATTGGTGGTGGGTAGAGGCTGCAGGCAACGACCTCAGTTTCATCGGTAAACTCTGGAACGAGGCTCAGTACCCCGAAGATCCTTGCGAGACCTACATGCGTCTCATGGGAATGGACGTAGCAGCATTCAACGACGACTTCTGGAAGTACGCCGCTCACATGACAACCTTCGACACCGAGATTCTGCGTGAATATGGCGCAGCATACGTTGGCAAACAAGCTATCACCGACTTCAGCACAGTTGACGGTGCCTACAGGGTATCCACCACTCACGCTCCTGAGTCCTGCGGTTACAATAGCATCAAACTTAATGTTCCTGATGCCGGCGAGACTGTTACCGTTAATTTCAAGGGACTCACAAGCGTAGAGGGCTATAATTGCGGAAGCACCGCTCTCGCTGGTTGGCGCTATGGTTTCGTTGCTTACATGAGCGACGGCACCAGCCAGTATAGTGAAATCGGCAACAGTGTTAATGGTTCCTTGAGTTACACTGTTCCTGATGGTACTTCCAAACTCTTCCTAGTTGTTACAGGTGCTCCTAAGGAGTACGAGCGTCACCCTTGGGGCGATGAAAGCACTACAAAGGATGCCCGTTGGCCTTATCAGTTTACTCTTGAGGGTACAGACCTTTATGGTAATGTTACTTTCGATGGCACGGAGACTCCCCATGATGTAAGCTTTACACAAACTGTCAACATTGCTTACGATGCCAGCGCATACACCGGCACCTATGTTGAAATCGATGCTGTAGCTCTTGCAAAGGCATTCGTGCTTCAGCCTTCGGAGATCTTCTCCAAGATTAATACCTCCAACCCGAGCAGCGGCGCCATCAAGTACTATGGTGTAAACTCCGACGGAAGCTACTACAAGAGTGGCTACACGGCTAACACAGGTTATTGGTACAACAGTAGCGGCAATGTTGATACATGGTCCAACGGCTTCGTCTATAGTGAGCTTGACACCAGCGGCATGCAGTTCTATGTTGGTCAGTACTACGGTAAGTGCAAAGGCAGCAGCACAATCATTCGCCAGGCCTTTGTCTACACCAAGGATGGTACTGATTATACCGCGACATTCACCTATAATGTGAACGTTCAATGAGAAAACAATTAATTCTTGCATCACTGTCCATAGTGGCAGTGATGCTTTGTTCTTGCAAGACTGAGCAAGATGAGGACCTGAAGGTCTACAACGAGGCGCAGAAGGGTTATTTCACACAGTGGCCCTCCTATGATCCTACCATTCATTATAATTTTAATGATGAGAATTCTGGCATAGAGCAACCAACCAAGAATCTGCCGTATAACTCCAATCTTTATAGGGTGGTTTCCGACGGATGGTGGTCTTTCTTTATCGGCAAAAATGCTAATTCTTTGGTAAAAGATAATGATGCTGCGGCTTATGCCATGCTGGACCAGCTTAATGAGGATTTCGCTTATATCACTGATGTGATGGGCTGGCCTCGTGATTATTGCGTGCAGCAGGGTTATCGTAGCGCCGTTTTCCTATATGGTAGCGGTCTTTCGACCGATTCCGCTTCGAATACGGATAAGGGTGGATGGCAGAGCGCCGTGACCGCCGGTGGCGACACTTGGCCGATTATTCTGCTTTCCTATTATCCCGTCTATTGCTTTGATCCCGATTGTCCTTATTCCGATAAGGCTTATCAGACAAATGCCGTGACTCATGAGGGTATCCATGCCGTTTTCGCTTCCATGCCTGGTTGCCGCAAGGCTTCTTGGTTCCATGAGGGCGCTAACTGCTGGCTCCAGGCTACCATGAATTATGAGCGTCAATATGGTAAAGACTATGTCGCTGATGATTTCGGTTGGCTTAGCATGGCTTCCATTATGTGTCCTTTTATGCCGATTGAGTGCTATTCCGGTTGGCTTACCGATGGTACTTTTGGTGGTCCTGGCGCTCAGGGTGTGAATAATAATTTCCGCCAGACCATCGGTGGTGCGCAGTATAGCGAGGTTTTCCCGACTTTCTTGGGTGAAATCGTGGACTATATGGCCGTTCCGTGGGTTTGGATGAATGCTACAGGTTATGTGCTTGAGGGTATTGCCGAGCAGATAGGGGAGGACCAGATGCATAGAATGATTCAGGAGTACAGGGCTCGTCTCGCGCTTTGCGATTTGGGTAAGTATTCGAGGTCCGTGAAGAATATGTACAATAACCACATGGGAAATGTTTATGGTTCCGATGTGGATGGTGTTTATGTGACTCCATGGAGGGCTACTCCTTATGCTCCTACTACCGTTGATGAGGATGGTTGGCTTGTGCCTGATCAGGAGACCACTCCTGGCTGGACAGGAGCCAATATCATTCCGATTAAGGTGGAGAGTGGTCCGGTCATCGTTTCTTTCAAGCCGGAGGGTGAACTTTCGACTACCGAGAACATGAGTTGCCAGATTTGCTATCGTGCGACTGATGGTACCACCGTTTATTGCAATCCTTTTAGCGAGGGTTCTTATGCCGTTGATTTTGAAGATTACAAGCCTGCGAACAATGTGATTTTCGCCGTTGTTTGCAACTTGGATTACACTTTCACCGGTCATAGCGCCATTCGCAAGAATCATTATGATTATCGTCTTAAGTTGAGCGAAAATGCTTCGCCTGCAAATGTTTATTCTAATTGGTTCAATTATGATGAAGATGTACAATAAAATCGCCGTTCTAGCGGCTTTGGCCCTTATTTTTGTCGGTTGCACCAAGCAGGAGCATTTGACTTATACTCAGCTGAATTCTTCCGAGGTTGATTATAGCGGTGCCGTTGAGGGTGATGCTTTAAGCTATGGCGTTTCCATGGAGCAGAGCGATTATTTTGATGAGACCGTGCTTCAACTTGACAAGTCCTCTGTTTTATCTGCTTTGGGCGCGTCTTCGCTTCCTTCTTCCGCCGTTTTGTATGGCTATGAGGATGGTTCCAAGGTGTTCGGTCCCGATGCTTATACTTCGACTACGGGTTTCTATTTTGATTCCGAGGGTGATGTTTGTTCTTCCGCTGATGAGGATGCGGTTTTGTATGCTGATTTCAATGCTTCGTCTTTGTCTTTGACAATTGGTCAGGTGCCTGAGGCGTGTGAGGTGGGGAAGACTTATACCTTCGTTACGGGTATCGCTACCGCTTCCGCTCTTTGTCCGATTAAGATTGAGGTGGAGATTACCGAGGCTGGTTCTTGGTGCGGATATACCGTTGGCGATGATGGTCTTACATATGATGTTTATGAGCAGGTGAAGATGGATTATACTCCTTGCAAGGTGGAGATTGATGCTTCCGCTCTTTGCTCCGCGCTTGGTGTTTCTTCCGCTTCCAAGATTGCTTCGGGTATTTCCGATAATTCCGTTGTTTTCTATGGTATGAATTCCGATGGTTCGCTTTATACGGCCGGTAGCACTGCCAATAATAGTGGTCATTGGTTCAATACTTCGGGGGATGTCTGCTCTTGGAAGGCTGATAACTGGTTCATTTACTCCGAGTGGGATAATTCTACTCCGATTATTTTCAATGTTGGTCAGGGGCTTGAAAATAGCGTTGTTGGTCAGAATGTGACGATTCGCCAGAAGTTCGTCTACGGCTCCAACGAGGCCGTCCTCACCTTCAATGTTCATATAGTCGATACCATTCCAGACGGCTGCATAATTCCCGAGGAATAAATAGGTGTTTGCCAGCAGGCAGCGGCCTCAAAAATTAATGGGATTGGTGCGATTTCGTTCCAATCCCTTCTTATTTTTCCATTATTTCCTTCTCGATCGAAGACGACTGCCTCGTCGACCGTCTCGCAAGCGAGACCCCACCATGAACTTTGTCTCTCTACCTTCGAGACAAAGCCACAAGGGCTCGCACGTTACCCTTTCCCTAAATCCCCTTCCTCGGGAAGGGGACTTACAAAAAAATCGTTCATGGTCCCCCCTCTTATGTTGCCGAGGGTGGCACAGGTCTCTCGAGGCAGTCGTCTCTCGCTCATATTTTACATTCCTGATATAATCTCCAAAATGAAAATGAGGGCGGAGACT